>Ga0214925_100076_pt1 | contig 93005 bp, 82 predicted proteins | sample Stichaenrichment_FD_168299 | JGI IMG/M metagenome (GOLD analysis project Ga0214925, IMG submission 168299) | Xylose enriched microbial communities from anaerobic bioreactor in Madison, Wisconsin, United States - 63SRT | ecosystem: Engineered > Bioreactor > Anaerobic > Unclassified | place: USA... | reverse complement strand
TAAACCGGAGTGTAAGATGTTTATACAAAAAATAACCGTCCCAAAATGCTAACGGTTACTTCAGTAGATTTACTATTTATTTTTCTTGATTTTCTCGTCGATAATCAACTAATTCATGCGTCATTTCTTTAGTACTTGGATAAATCTTTTTATAAATCTCATGCAATTTTTGATACTTCTTCACATTTGCCGGCTCGGGCAAGAAAACATCTTTAAATTGGACAAAAACTTTAGTGCACTCGGAAACGCTCTTGAACCAGCCTAAGCCAACGGCTGCCAACATTGAAGCACCAAGACCGGGTCCCTGCTCATTCTTCAAAGAAACAACCCGAGTGTTAAAAATGTTAGCTTGAATCTGTTGCCAAAGTGGACTTTTTGCACCACCACCAATGGAAACAACCGTATCAAACTGACTGCCCTTAGCTTCATATTCGTCCATTAAATCTCTGAACGAGAAAATGATGCCTTCCAAGACCGCTCGAACAAAATCATATCGCTTATGAATACCATCAATGCCAATAAAGCTTCCCCGAATATCGGCATCTGCATACGGCGCCCGCTCACCAACGATGTAAGGTGCAAATAATAGTCCATTTGCGCCAACGGTTGATTTAGCAGCACTTTCAACAACTGACGTAAAATCCTCGTCAGCTGCAAACGTCTTTTTGAACCAACTTAATGAAAAACCGGCAGCAAGTGTCACGCCCATCGAGTAAAAAGCATCCGGAATGGCGTGATCCTCATATTGCAAAACACCATTATAGTTGGTCTCCTTATTTGGTTCATATTTTAAAATCACGCCGGATGTCCCAATACTGGATAACACTTTGGTTGGACTATCAATACCGGCACCAACGGCACCACAGGCATTATCGGCACCACCACCGAAAGTTTTGGTATCTGTAGACAGTCCGGAATATTCAGCATACCAATCATCAATGTTCCCTGTATCATCAATTGAACGAACCAATGATGGGCACAGGCTCATTGGAATATCAAAGGCATCAAGGATTTCCTGACTCCACTGCTGTTTTTCAACGTCCAACATCACTGTTCCCGTTGCATCAGAATAATCAATGGCTAAGTTCCCGGTCATTCGAAAACGTACATAGTCCTTGGGAAGCAACATCGTTTTTGCTTTTGCAAAAATTTCCGGTTGATTTTCCTTTACCCATAATAGCTTTGGCAAGGTGAATCCTTCCAATGGTTGATTATGGGTAATTTCGATAAAGCGATCACCCATTTTTGCCATGATTTCTTCACGCTGCTTGGTAGAACGGGTATCATTCCAAAGCATTGCCGGTCGCAAAACTTGGTTGTCTTTATCCAAAAGAACCAATCCGTGCATTTGGCCAGAATAACTAATCCCTTTGATTTCTTCAGGTTTTAATTTATCAGTTAAAATAAGTCGAACAATCGCTACCGTCGTTGCACTCACCCAATCTTCGGGATCCTGTTCTGCATATCCCGGCTTCGGTTGGCGCAATGGGAAATCCATCCCTTCCTGAGCGATGATGTCACCATCTTTGGTAACAGCGGAGACCTTAACCGCACTGGTTCCCAGGTCAACGCCTAAGACGCACTCGGTCATAATAACTCCTCCTCTTCTTCGAAAAAAGGAATGGAAGGTGAGTTCCATTCCTCTTTATTATATGTTATCTATCTTGCAATTTGTTTCTCTGGGGGTAACAATTAATGTTTCATTTAAAATTATTTAGCGGTGCTAACCGCTTTGTTCCGCACACTTCTTTAGGACTGCTTCTCAAAGCAATGTTCTGCATGTAAGGATTCATTTCAAAAATCCAAAACCGGGATTTCCAAAATGAACGCCTTACACTCCGAACATTAACCGCTTTGTTCCGCACACTTCTTTAGGACTGCTCCTCAAAGCAGCATCACTCCTCATAAGGGATCAAATTGAAAAATCCAAGGTCGGGATTTCCCAATTTGACGCCTTATGCTCCGGATGCTAACCGCTTTGTTCCGCACACTATTTTAGTGTTTGAATAATATAATGGTTGATTGTGTCCTTAATCTCTTCAAGATGATCGGAATGAGTTGCGTCACGCAATTGTTTTTGTGTCTTGTCGAGTGAGTAGTCTTCAAGTTCTTTCATAGTTGCTTTGCCACTTTCAACTTCGGCACCGATACCTGAATCAAATGAACTGTAACGGTTCTTAACGATATTATCAAGAACGCCATCTTCCTTCATAGCAACGGCAACTCTTAAGCCGGCAGCAAAGCTATCCATACCAACAATGTGGCCATAGAACAAATCATTTGGTTCAAATGATGAACGACGTGGTTTGGCATCAAAGTTTAAACCACCACGCGGGCCGATGCTACCATTCTCAACAACTTCTGTCATAGCAGCAGTTGTTTCATAAAGATTTGAAGGATATTCATCAATGTCCCATCCGATTAACTTGTCACCTTGGTTGGCGTCCAATGATCCAAGCAAACCTGCTTCACGAGCAACACGGATTTCATGTTGATAAGTATGACCGGCCAAGTTGGCATGGTTACCTTCCAAGTTGAGCTTGAAATCTTTATCCAATCCGTATTCTTTCATGAAGGCAATTGTGGTTGCGGCATCGAAGTCGTATTGGTGAGTCGTTGGTTCCTTTGGCTTTGGTTCAAGAAGCATTTGAGCATCGAAACCAATTTCATTAGCATAATCTTTGGCCATATGGAATAGTTTGGCAGCATGTTCCTGTTCACGCTTCATATCGGTGTTCCAGAGTGATTCGTAACCTTCACGACCGCCCCAGAAAACATAGTTCTCAGAACCAACCCGCTTACCAATTTCCAGACTGTGCTTTAATTGAGCAGCTGAGTAGGCAAAGATATCAGCGTATGGAGAAGTTCCGGCACCTTCTACGAATCGAGGATTGGTGAATAAATTCGATGTATTCCAAAGAACTTTCATGCCGGAAGTCTTTTGATAATCAACGATTTTATCAACAACTTTATCTAAATTCTTGTTGGTTTCACGAAGCGTGTCGCCTTCTGGTGCAAGGTCACGATCATGGAAGCAAAGAAAATCAACACCTAATTTATCATAAAATTCAAATGCGGCATCAATCTTAGCTAAAGCCAAATCCATTGGATCAGTATACTTGTCATAAGGACGAATAGCAGTTCCATCACCAAACGGGTCAACCAAACGTTGGTCGAATGTGTGCCAGTATGCAACGGCAAAACGTAACCAGTCACGCATTTTCTTGCCGCCGATCATTTCATCTGGATTATAATACTGAAAACCCAAACCAGATTTTTTATCTTTGGTACCAACATACTTGATTTTATCAACATTCCAATAAGCCATAAAGAAGTCCTCCAATTTTGTTCATCTTTAATTAGTTCGTTCACACAACCAACTTACAAATCATATTATAGAAAATAGTCAGCAAAATTGCAAGCCCTTTCATGAACTTTTTTATTTAATTTGCCTTAAAGCCTTTTATCTCAACTCGTCAAAGTACCGATTAGAATGATAGTATAAGGAAAGAATCTCCACTTAACTTAAGAAAAGAGACACAATTCAATGGATAAACTTGATCGAAAAATTCTTAATATCGTCCAGCAGGATGGCCGGGTCTCAATAAAAAGCATTGCTGAAAAATGTTTTATCTCTGCCCCTTCCGCTTCTGTTCGACTGCAAAATTTAGAAAACCACGGTTTTATCACCGGCTACACCGCCACCGTTAACTACGAAAAGTTGGGCTATTTAATAAAAGCTTTCGTTCGAATTGATGTAAGTTATAAGGAACTGCCCAAATTCGTTAAGTTCATTTCAAAAGTTCCCAACGTTGTGGAATGTAACTTTATCACCGGGGACGCATCCGTTCAGTTAAAGGTCTTTTATAAAACAATGATCGAGCTTAATCGATTCAACGCATCATTAAAAGAATTCGGTAATACCCATACTAACGTGGCCTTTACAACAAATATCGGACCACGACCCTTGAAATTACCCGAAAAAAAGTCGGATTAGATACCATTTACACTCCGAACATTAGACGCTTTGTTCCGCACACTAGACTAGGACTGCTCCTCAAAGCAGCATTCTGCATGTAAGGGATTCATTTCAAAAATCCAAAATCAGGATTTCTAAAATGAACGCCTTACACTCCGAATACTAACCGCTTTGTTCCGCACACTTATTAGGACTGCTCCTCAAAGCAGCACCACTCCATATAAGAGATCGATTTGAAAAATCCAAACCCAGGATTTCCCAAATTGACGTCTTATACTCTGGGTACTAACCGCTTTGATCCGCACACTTATTTTTCATTTTCATAGGCAGGCTTCCCTATTTGCCTTTTTTTCATTAAAAATTTTCTCAATTTACAAAATCATGTAAAAAGATTCCTTGAAAACAGCCGTTTTTCGACGCTGTCATGTTAGGATAATGCCAGATTAATTAGAGGGCCTCTAATTTAAAATTATCATTTTCCATCACTTTCAAGGAGGAATCTATGCATGCAAAAATCGCATATTACTGAAAATGCCGATGGGACGAAACGCTCTCTAAGCAACCGCAACGTACAAATGATTGCCATCGGCGGGACAATCGGAACAGGATTATTTTTAGGATCCGGGACAACCATTAGTAAAACCGGGCCATCAATTCTATTAGTTTATTTAGTTTTAGGAATCTTTTTCTTCTTAATGATGCGGGCTATCGGAGAAATGCTTTACTCCGATCCCTCCCAACATACTTTCGTATCATTTATTACTCGCTATTTAGGTCCGACAGTGGGCCATTTTACCGGCTGGACATACTGGTTGGGACTTACTTTCTGTGGCATGGCCGAGCTGTCAGCTATTTCGACTTATACTCAATTCTGGTTTCCGAATATTCCGGCTTGGCTTATTCAAGTCGTCTTCCTGGGTGTTTTGGTCTCAGTTAATTTAATTGCAGCCAAAATCTTTGGTGAAGCGGAATTCTGGTTCGCACTAATCAAAATCATCGCCATTCTTGCTTTGATTGTAACTGGTATTTTCATGATGACCAGCCATTCGCTGACACCACTTGGACATGCATCCGTTCAAAATCTTTTCCATCATTTCAGTATGTTCCCACACGGTGGACTAAGCTTCATTTCAGCATTCCCAATGGCTTTCTTTGCCTTTCAGGGGATTGAATTTGTCAGCATTACCATTGGTGAAGCAAAGACCCCTCATCGGATTATCAAAAAAGCGGTTAATGAAACCCTACTCAAAATTTTGATTTTCTACTTTGGTGCCATGATTGTGATCATGGGGATTATTCCTTGGACACATTTAACACCTCAAAGCAGTCCTTTTGTTCAAGTCTTTAAATTGGCTGGATTACCTGCTGCGGCAGCCTTCATTAACTTTGTGGTTCTAACGTCAGCCTCCTCATCACTCAATAGTTTTATTTTCTCTGCCGGTCGTCATTTTTACCAACTGGCAACCGAATTACCAAAAGAAAGTTGGATGCATCAACACTTTGCAAAGATTTCCAAAAGCGGTGTTCCTGCAGCGGCTATTAAGATCTCCGCATTATTACTGCTGGTGACGCCTTTATTAAGTTTGACCAGCGCTACCGGGGCCGTCTTTACGATCGTGGCCGGTTCTTCAAACGATATGTACATTATTGTTTATGCATTAGTCATGATTGCACACCGAAAATATCGGGAATCCAGCGACTTCTTGGCGGATGGCTTTAAGATGCCTTGGTATCAATTTACCAGTCCCCTCACGATCGCTTTCTTTGCCATTATCTTTATGACCTTATTCTTCATTCCACAAGATATCATCGGAGCACTTGGTGCAATTGCCTGGACCGTTATTTTTGGTGGCATTACTTATTTACATCAACGAAGTATGGTTTCTGCAAACGCCGACAACTAATTTAACAGCTTACTTGGTTCAAAAAGGGACCACAAACCGACCTTTCTATCGTTTGGTTGCTTGTGGTCCCTTTTTGTGTCCTGATTGACAATTTTTTTCAAGAAAAAGTTCCCCAATCTCAATCGTTTTATGCTAATCTGTAAAAGGTGCGCTTTTATACGTCAATCATTACCATCACTAACAAGGGGGAACTACCGTGACTAAATTCAAAATACAATCAATCGTCTTTGTGCTCGTTGCTTTCATGTTGGGATGTAACGAATTCATTGTTGTCGGCATATTATCGGATCTATCAAAGCAATTTCAAGTCCCAATCTCAATTATGGGTTACCTGGTTACAATCTTTGCGACAGTTTATGCGGTCAGTACCCCTTTTGTTACGGTTCTTACCAGTCGATTCAGTCGGTATAAAACACTATTATCATTAATGATTGTCTTTCTGATTGGCAACACGCTTAGCGGCTTATCGACCAGCTATCTGTTTATGGTTGTTTCGCGAATCATCACCGCAACAACTGCCGGGTCAATCATTTCATTGGTAATGACATTTGCCAGCACCATTGCGCCAAGAAACAAACGAGCCAGTTTGGTTTCCTGGATTTTCGCCGGTTTTAGCATCGCTTCCGTTTTCGGGGTACCGATTGGAGTAGCTATCAGTACCAGTTACAATTGGCGTTATACGTTCTTCAGTATTTCAGTTATCACTATTTTGACATTTATTCTATTAATTTTTATATTACCCAGGAAAGTTAAACAAACGCAGAGCTCCATTAAAAATCAACTGACACTGCTTCTTGACCCTAGAATCTATATCGGCATTGTGTTGGTCTTGTTCACCGCTGCGACAATGTATGCTTATTACACTTACATTCGTCCGCTGCTGACAACCTCGATGGGCTTCAGCATCACCAGTTTGAATTGGCTGTTATTCATCATTGGTATCATGAGCATCTTAAGTAACCGCTTGTCGGGAGCAATCGCTGAAAAGCCCAATCCACTCAGGACCATGCCAAAGTTTTACGTGGCTGATATTATCTTATTATTGCTGATGCCCTTTGGATTGAAGAATAAAATCACGGGAATGGCGATTATTTTGATATTAACGTTGATTGTCACGGTTTTGAACTCTCCAATTCAGCTGCATTTTTTAAATATTGCCGAATCGGATTACCCACAATCATTAGTATTAGCGTCATCCCTCAGCTCAATCTTCTTCAACTTCGGTATTTCACTGGGATCAGCAACTGCTTCATCAATGGTTGGCATTGTCGGCTTGGATAAAATCAGTGTGGGCGCTGCAGTATACGCAGCAATCTCTCTGTTATTTGTTTATCTGCTTAATAAAGCAATCAAGACTAAGCAAAAATCAGCAACTCAGTTGTCTAAATAATCAAACGCAGCTCTGGATATCCTCATTACGAAGATGTCCAGAGCTGTGTTTGTATAATAACGTCTCTTTATCCAACACTATTTTATATAGTTAATATTTTAATTTATATATAACCCAACCTTGTCAATAGGCAGTTTTCTCTTTAGCCGCGCTTATAATATTTTTTATAAAATTAATAAAAAAAGCCCATGCTATCATGATGCCAATAACTCAATTGGAGGACATCATCATGCGTAAACGAACTGGCATTTTAGCAATCATGATCTTTACCGGCTGCCTATTAGCCGGTACAAGCAAACTTTCTGTCACCCAAACGGCTGCTGCAAACCAGCCGACCATTTATACCGCCTTACCCAAGCCTAGTGACACTTACTATCGACCGTTTAATAAAGCGTTACGACATTTCGACAGTCAACTGGCCAAACAGGATCCAAATAACGTCCTCACCATTACCAAGCAACCATTAGCCCATCGAACCAGCAATTTCACCTATGATGACATTTGGCTCCGGGATGTGGCACCGGTAATCACGACTAAAATGGTCAAATTCCGTTACAGTCCAAATTATCTAAAAAAGGCAGATCGTCATTATTTAGACCAACGATTTCGTACGTGGCTCAACCGGGAAAAATTCAATTATCAAACCAGTGACTTGGTCCTTGACGGTGGCAATTTGATTTGGAATAACAGTGATACCGTTATCTTAACCACCCACGTTTTCACGGACAATCCCAATTGGTCCCGCACTGAAATTATTAAGGAGCTAAAGACAAAATTAGCCGTTAACCATGTCATTTTTATCCCCACCGAACCCGGAGACGTGTTGGGGCATGCCGATGGGATGGTTAAATTTATCACTGCCCGGAAACTATATATTAGCGATTTCTCTGGGAATCAAAAATTAGTTAAAAAGATCGAGCAGCTAATTAGAAAACAACTTCCCAGTGCGAAATTTGTTCTCCTACCTTCTGCCTATACATCAAAGGGGCAGTATGATACCAAAATTGCTTCGGCTAAAGGCCTATACGTCAACATGTTGGAAACACCGAAGACCATTTACGTCCCACATTATGGTCTTAAAACGGATGCTAAAGTCCTAAAGATCATTAAACAACAGACGACTAAAAAAGTCGTGCCCATTGATGTAGCTCAAATTTCAACTACTGGCGGTTCTGTACACTGCCTGACTTGGGATGTCCCAGCAAAGTTTAAGCCTGACAAAAGCTGATGTTTAACTCTCGTGACACTGATTTGGATACCATCAAAACCTAAACAAACACTTTGAATTTGACCATGGGGATTGCCAGAGCTGTTTTAAAAGTAAGTCATTGGTAGTAGTATATTAGAAGTATCTTACTTTCTGAAAGGATGTGTGCTTCTACCTTGATATTGACATTTATCTTTTTAATCATTGCCGGATTTGCGGCTGGCCTGTTAGCCTCGGTAGCCGGACTCGCTTCGCTGGTTTCCTATCCTGCCCTTTTAGCCGTTGGCCTGCCACCGGTTATCGCAAACGTCACTAATACGACTGCACTGATCTTTTCCGGAATTGGTGCAACTGCTTCCTCGCTTAAAGAACTTCGCGGTCATTGGAAAAAACTATCAATTTTTATTGTGTTATCTTTAATCGGTAGTATTGGTGGTAGTATCCTGCTGTTAGTTGCACCCGCTTCTTCGTTTGAGAAAGTTGTCCCCTTCTTCATTCTGTTTGCCGGTATTTTACTATTTCTTTCAGGTCGGAAAAAGGACGTTTCTACTTCAAAACTAAAAGAAGCCCATTCCTCCCCTGAAAAGAAGTGGTGGGTGTCACTGATTAGTTTAATTGGTATTATCCTGGTCGGTGCCTACACGGGATATTTCGGTGCTGCCGGCGGCGTTATTTTTCTTGCCATTCTCTCGGTCATTACCGATGATCGTTTTGCCGTTGTTAACGCCATGAAAAACGTGATTGCCTTTGCCGGTAATCTGATTGCGACCATCATTTTCATCTTCAAGTCGCATATTGATTGGCTGCTTGTTATTCCTTTAGGCTTTGGCCTTCTCATTGGTGGCTACACGGGTCCGATTATTGTTCGCCACGCAAACATTCACCTATTGAGGGCCTTAATTTCCATTGCTGCTTTCGGGTTGGCCGCCTACTTGTTCGTAACAGCCTACTTCTAATGGTGAGAGCTCGCCATCATTTTTATAAACACTTGAAGAACTCCTTCCTGATGTTACATAAAAAGTCCCAAGAAAATCGATTAGAACGATTCTCTTGGGACTTTACCATTATTAAATCCATCTACCAGCTTAACTTTCCAACACGGGTTGTGCGCACCCTCTTGCCATTTTTAGAAAAACCGGCTGATAAAGTGGTCATTCTCGAATGGGGTTAAGGCAGCGGACCACTTTAATTTAAAAAGTCAACTACCAAATCTTAATGTGATTTTCACCACTATTTAATGACTGGATTGGCCCTGTGAGAACATGATCATCGGCAACACGACCCAGCAGATCCGTATTTATCTTTAATGGTGATCCATCCGGCTGCTCAAAGTCGGCATCCACAAGCCTGACATGTGGTAATGTATCAGTTACTTTAGCCGGTACTTTAAAAACGGTGTAGGCTTCAGGAAGATTAATCGTTAAATAAAGCGACCGTCCACGCTCCTCAATAGCAAATTTCGAGTCAAACGATGGATCGGATAATTTATTTGCCTCATCAGCGTAATTTTTTGCACCGTTAAAATATGCATTGTTATTAATATAAACCGGTGTCTTCTTTGCTTCATACCCCTCAAGATCGGTTGGTGCCTGAGTTTGAACGTCATCAATATAGGCCTGTAATGATTGTGGATGACCATCATACATATCTGTCCCACAGTGTTTAGCCTTTTCGCGAGAGATAAAAATATTGTTGAAATAGCGATCATCGCCACCGTAAACCGGTGTCATCCCTTTAATAGTCGTACTGTGCGGTAAATGATACGGCGTTGACCGATTTCGAACATCATCAACCAGCATATCTCCTGCAATAATGTTATTCACATAGGCTCCGCCGTCCGAGAGATGTCTCAACGCATACTTGGAAGCAAAAATATTATTTTCAATTAAGAATGGCCCATGAGAAACTTCCACGAAGAAATCCATACCATTATGATAATAAATATTTTGGCGGACCCGGGTGCCCTGTGCCTGCCAATCCAACCAGGTTCCGAGTGAACACCGGTAAATTCGATTATGACGAATTTGAGTATCAATAGCTGCATGCAGTTTGATGCCGGCAATCTCCCATCCTTCAAACTCGTGTCGCGTGGCAATGTCATGAATGTCATTATCATAAATCTGACTGAAAGCACAGCCCATATGACCCACAATACCGGTTTGACCACAATTATAAATATGGTTTCTACGAATAATGTGGCTGCCGACATTGTCTTTAGACCAGCCGTTATGTTCTCCAGCAAAAACCGTCTCAATTTGATAGGTGTATCCGGGCTTATCAAAGCGGCGATAGTAATAACTGTCCCCCGTTGATAATTCCTTGCCCAAGCTAATACCACTGCATTTTGAGTCATGGATCACGTTATCTTCAATGATCCAGCCTTTACTCCAATGAGGGCCGATTAGTCCCTGCTGCTCACCAGTTGGTGGTGCCCATTGCGTAGCCGTTTGAGCCATTTCAAAATTTCGAACGGTGATGTAGTTGATGCCTGTCCTTTCCGGGAAAAAGCAACATGGTCGAACATTAATTTCAGTCAAGGCAGTATTAGGATCGATTCCTTGAAAATTGGCATAAATGACCGTTCGATTTTCTTGTACGTCTGCATACCACAAGTATTTTGTATCATCGGAATAAAAATCCGGTAATTGTTCATGCGTAAAGAAGTTTTCAACTGTTTGACGTTGTTTTGGATGTTCAAGCGCCTCACGTGAATGGGCTTCAAACATTGCTTTACCGTCGATATAAACCGCTCCAAGGTGGTTGGTATGATCTATTGACGTTAGCCAGTCTCCCCAAACAGCTTTTGCAAATGGATTGAAGTCACCAAATAGTTGATTGTCAACACTGGTCTTCCAGATATGATCACCAACTTCTTCCCAATGTTCAATAACTTCGGAGCCCTTGATAACAACGTGTTCATTTTCGGCTGCTTGATAAACAATTCGTCTCCGGCTGCTGAGTCCCGGATTGAGAGGTTTGACCCATTCACGATAAACACCTTCATGAACTGTCACTGTATCCCCCGCAATTGCAACATCAGCCGCTTTTTGAATGGTTAAAAACGGACTATCTTTGTGACCATCGTTTTGATCGCTACCGTTTTTTGAAACATAATAGGTTGTCATAAAAATAATTATCCTTTCCATGGTTTCAACGTAAAAGCATATGCTAAATAGTGTTAAACGCTTACAATAATACATAAAAAACAATACCCAATCTAGATTACAACCACTATTTTATAGGTAATCTGTTTGCGTTGATAGCTAGTTATAAGCTTGCATCGGACATTATTTGTCATAAAGGTCAAAAAAGTCGTGACAGTTTACAATCACGACTTTTGCGACATTTATTATTGGATATTCTTAACAAACAGTTTGCTACCGGTTACATAGTGTCCATTTGTCAATTGAAGCCTAGTTGTCAATTTAAAGTGAACAATCTTTTTTACTGCAATATCGGTCCCCTTGTGAAGGTAACAGACCCGATTTCCCTTTGAAAAAGCAATTTTTTTGTACTCGTATAAACCGTGTTTATTAATCACTTTGGCTTGATTCTTTTTCTTTGTCAAATATAATTTATCAACAAACTTATCATTAGATGTTATATAGCGACCATTACTCAATTTATAACGATTCAGCCCAGAAGCAGACTTTTTAACGCCTATTACTTTGAATGACGCGTGTTTTAACACTTTACTCTTTCGACTTTTTTTTGAAAATGTCGTGCTGTTATATTCATAAATAAGATGTTTTGCATAACCCGTAAAAGCACTGAATTTTGACTTTTTACTGACACTTGCTTTTTTCGTGGTTGGCCTGCTACTTGAAGACTGACTTGTTGTGACAGGCTCGGAACCTGTAGTCCCATCAGCCGAGTTCGAAGATGAGTTTGAATTAGTTGTCTGTGCGGGATCAGTATTATTAGGTACTGCCGTACTTGTTGTACTACTTGTACCTGTGCCTGTACTTGTGCCTGTATTCGTATCCGTGACCGGATCAGAACTTTTCAATGCCACATCCAAATAGTCCAAATCCAAGGTCGAACCCGATGGATCAGTAACTGTCACTTCATTTTTCCCAGCATGCAGATATAATTGAGTCTGCTTTATACTACCATCTGAGAACCAAAGGAGAAACTTGTGACTTGTACTATTATGAGCGCCACTTGGGTAACTGGAATTATTCGTAAATACTAACGTCTGCTGTGCCAAACTATCATCAAGATTATCCCCGGAGACAGCTGACGTTTTGCCGTCATTAGCGACATAGTATTCTTTTCCATCTGCTAACTGTGCTTTCACGTAAACCGGACTACTAACATCAGAATTGGAACCGTAGTGAATTAAGACATCATAAGGACCGGTTTGAGGAACGTTAACCGTCTCAGTTAAGGTTGGATTGGTTTGGCTTAATCTGACAAAACGAGTTCCTGAAACATCTTCATTTCCCCGCCAATTCCTTTCTGCATCAGTTCCCTGTGCAGCATACTTACTACTATCCAACGATTCAGCTTCATATCGCTTATATTTTGTGCTATCCAGTCGAAATGCCGGTAACAGGCTATCTGGGAAACCATCACCATCGTGATCTGTATAGCCTTTAGTATAACGTGGCATAAAAAGAGCCGTTCCTACTTTTCCGAGTGGCTGTTGGCTAAGGCTGCTGCCATCATCCGTTAAATAAAGCCCACTCGCTTTATTCTGAAAGGTATCATATATCGCAGTAGAAATATGATTAGACAAGTCAGGATTAGTTTCATTATCAGCCTTATTAATTGCCCACAGTTGACTTTGGCTTGATGCATTTTCATCTTCCGTGATCACATTGTATCCTGCGTTGTTATTAGCTACAGATAAATATTTACCGGTCAAGTCATTTAAGATTCGATAATAATGATTACCATCCTGATCACCTGCATAAATGAATGTCCACCATTGATTAGCAGTTTCCTCATCTTCACCTCTGTAAACAACATCTTGGGCAGTAGCACCATTATCAGCTGTTGTCGAATCATATTTTCCGGTTGTGTCAAATTGACGATCCCTGGTTTCAACCAGTTGATCATCCATATAACCGTCATTACCCGTCCCACGACTAATCAGCTTATAACTATAAGCTGGTAAGATACCATCACTTGTATCATAAACAACTGCAGTTCCATTATTAACTTGATTAAAAGAAACATCACTAACACCAATATTATATTGAGCATTATATCCGGAAATCTTCTCCAACTCACCAATTTTAATCGTCCCCGAAAACCAAATAAAGCGGTCATTATACCCAATTCCGGGGGTGTCGTCACTTTGGTTGTATGATGACTCTGAAAAATACTGATACCCTTCACCTACTGATTGAACTTTAGTATCCTTTGTCTGCGCACTAATTTCCGGCATTGAAATTTTCCCAATGCCATACCAGAATTCCAGTTCTGTCCGAATTCTCAAATATCCGGTCCCGGTTATTTCAATATTATCGCCCCGGTGCATCAGATCACCCAAAGTACCTGCAACATATCCATTTTTATAAGGTGTAAACGAACCACCAACAACTTTCATGCCACTTTCTTGTCGTTGTTTCAGTGTCGGTTTAGATAACACTTGAATGGTCGATCCGGTTTGCTCCTGTAATCCTTCTGCATCTGCAATCGGATTAGCAACCGAAAGTGTAATAAAGATAGAAAACAAAAATGCCAAGCTTATTAGTAATAATTTTTTCATTTTTCCAATCCTCTACATTTAAAATAAATACTTTATTTAACTTTTGAAACTACCTTTAAAATAGATTTCATCTTTAATTTGCTGAACTTCGTGTAAATAGCAGGGTCCCTGCTGCCGGATAATCTGGAGAAGTCCCTTCCGGCATCCGGGCCTCATAAGCTTGTGTAAGCGGTCTATATTTATCATCATTCATGTTCACTTTTTGATCATACTTATAATAATTATATAAAATCCCAAGGAAAGGATCGATACGCCCACGTCCAGCCAACACAATGGTGCCAATTAATAAAGCCAACCTCTTAACCCAACCCATATATAAAACACGCTCCCATTTATATTATCGATATAATTGTAGATTGATAGTTTTAATCCTGCTTAATTATAATATAAACACGCCATAAAGTCTTCACTCAATCCACTCAATTGACGTTGTTAATGTGCTTCGATGTGGTAATTCATTGAAATCATATAAATCCACACAAACAATTGCCGATGAATCCTGATTTCCAGGACGATTGACCGTAATCGACGTGATTCGCTCCTGATCCGCAATCTTTACAAATCCAGTATAGTCACCGGCACGTGGGATCTTAAATTGATGGTCAAAAAGATTAATAATCCAACGCCCGTTGATTTGGGCTCTGATCAGTTCACCCTTTGTTTCATAGCGATGTCCCAGTAAATTGTTTGCGCCCATAATATCGCCTGCTTTAATCATTTCATCTATTTTTTTCAAATCCATTTTGCTTCTCCTCTTTCATTGCTTTATAAACGATTATGTATGGAAAGGATTCTAACTGCTAATTGGCAGCTAGAATCCCTCCAGGTACTTTATTTATCACTTGTGTTCAATTAAAACTGTGCTTTAACATATTGGCGACTGCCAGTAATATAATAACCATTTGTTAATTGGTACTTTGTCGTGCTTCCCGACTTAACAATCTTTTTGGTTTTAACGATAGTCCCTTTTTTCAAATGCTTAACTGCATTCTTCTTTGTGGCTTTAGTCGTTTTATAGGTCCATGTCCCTTTAGCATTAATAACTTTCAATGCCTTAACGTTCTTGGTCAAGTATAACTTAACCGTATAACCGGCTTTAGCAGTCACATAGCTGCCATCACTTAATTGGTATCTTAAAGCACCATTAGCCGACTTGGCCGTTCCAACAACCTTAAACACCGGTGCTTTGGTAATTGACTTCTTCGCATACCCTTTAATTCGGTTGGCTTTGCTAAAAGTCGTACTGTTATATCGATACAAAGCTTTCTTTGCGATGATTTTGAACGGTGTCACTTTCTTAGTCGTTGAAGCTTCCGGAGTAGTGGTACTGGATGAGCTTTCAGTCACGTTGCTTGAACTCGAAGCTTCAGTTGATGAAGAGGATGAGCTTGTGACCGCTGAACTTGATGAACTCGAACTGCTGCTTGACGCTGGTGGCGTAACAGTTGAACCACTGCCACTATTACTGGTGGTATAGGTCACTGTAATTTCAATTGGATCGGCACCAAAATTACCTGCTAAATTATTTTGACCCTGAGTCACACCTTTTAATTGATAACCGGTAATTGATGACTTGGTCTTATCAGTGACATCATACTTGGTACCAACCGTTCCGACTGTTGTTGTATCATCGGGCTTAATTTGTTTACCGTTTTCATCTACATAATGAATGACAACCTTGCCTTGCTGAACAGTGTCACTGGCATCTAGGGTTTCAACCTTAATTGCATTTGGTGTATTCCCTGTTCCACCACCGTTTGCAACTAAAAGCATGCCATTTGCGAGTGGTAACAACTGACGATTATAGGCTTGACCTGATTTAGGCGTAAACGTTGCATCTGGATGATAAGTCCCTCTTAATAGGCTGGTTTTATCTTTAAAAATAAAGACTTTTCCGCCATTACCGTTGTTGTTGAAAGCTAATTCACCATTATTAAGAGTCGTAATATATGGTGCGCCACTTGGTGCAATTGTTGTGCCGGGATCAGCCTGATCAAAATTCAAAGGATCCTTACTGAACTTGGCACCTGATGATCCGCCACCGAATTGTTCATAGGTCATCACCCATTCGCCATTGCTCATTTGAGTCACAATCGGCATTCCCGGACGTTGATCTTTATTAGTCAACTTAGTTGGATTGGCATCAAATACAATTGGACTCCAAGTTTTACCATCAGTGGTCGTTTGGTGGACAATTGCCTGGGACTTGGCTGGAAGTCCGGAGCTGTCACGTTCATCTGAATAGTAGCAAACTAATTTGTTGTCATAGACCATGAGGTAGGGTTCCCAAACCGGATCACCGTACAGAAAGTTACCACCAGATTGAGCAATTGTACTTTCATATGTCCAGGTTTTTCCACCATCGGTACTCTTATCGAGCTCCAAATCAGTTGCACTTCTGTCATTAGGTGTTGCATCACCGGCGACGACAATAGTTCCTTTGGTCATATCACCGATTGTCTGTGGTAATTCATATAACTGGGGACAATTCAGCTTACCCCAATCCTTATTGTTTGTCTCAGTAACTTGACCAACCTGTTTCCAAGTTGCACCATTATCATCACTTTCATAAATCGGAAATACGGGATGTCCCGTTTCTCCGGCTTTATTTGTAATTACCTGTTCAAAGGTCATTAATAATTTGCCATTATCCGCAGAATTGGCTTGATGTTTTAACTGAATGACTCTTGGTGAAAGAGCGCCATAATTCTTACCATTCAAGAAACCACTTCCGTCGTTTTTCGCCTGATATACGGTAACCGGATCAATTGCCGCCGGCTTTGTATCTGCTTTACTTGTGACCGAGAAAGTAAATAACAGGGTAACGGCTGCTACCGCCGTTCCAAGAATATGTGATATTTTAACCATGAAGATACTCCTCTCAATTTAACAATCCCAATTTCTTAAAAACTAACCCTACAAAATTCAAAAAAGCAAATGATTCCGCTTTCATTTTGATATAAAAAACAATGGGAAAAAGCGTCTATCAAACGTTTCCCCCATCGTTTTTTAGTCCCTCAATTATTCAAATCTAATCAAAGACAAATGTGCTAAATGAGTGTTCTTTCAAGCTGGCCTTATATGTCTGGCCCTTTACATCAATCGTAATATCGCGATCATGATTCATACTGTTGGACATGACCACAACAATACTGCCATCAGGATTCTCATATGCAGTTGCTTCACCGGCAGCGTGACCACCGTATGATAGCAAGTGGGCACCGTGTTGAATGTAGTGAGCATAATGACGCATGACATAATATTCCGGATTTTTGGTTGCTTCGCCTTTGTCAGCATCGACTGAAATCATGCTGTTTTGCAGCCAGCCCCAAGTACTTGAACCACCTTGTAGGACAGAGTTCCAGTACATATAACCGTTGACACCGTTACTGATATAGTGTCGGAACAGGTTAAAGACGTACTCACCATAAGTCCAAGTATTATCTCCGTTACCACATTCACTTTCGGATTGAAGATATCCCAGTTCTGGGAAAGATTGAACCGTTCGCTGCAGAACTGATTTACCAGCCCATTGATAGGTCACACCTTTAACATACTTGTATGCTTCCGGATCTGAAAGGACCGTTTCGGTAATCACTGGATAATCAGTGGTTTCGTCCTTTGTCATTTCAGTGTCTTCAAGTGGTGAGTTAATAGTTCCCAACCAAATCTTGGTATCTTTTAAATCAGACTTTTCAACAGTTGGGCCAAGATAGTTCTTGATAAAGTCACGAAGTTCTTCACCTGTCCAATAACATGAAGGGAATTTCTGATCACGTTGTGGTTCGTTTTGTGGGAAGATCCAGCTAATGTGGACGCCCTCTTCTTCGTATGCTTCACAGAATTTAACGAAGTAGTCAGCATATGCCTGTTGAACCTTTGGATCATGCTTTAAGATTCCGTAATTGTAGACCGGATGACTCTTCATCCATGTTGGTGGTGACCAAGGCGAAATTGAAAAGACAATGTCTGGATTACGCTTTTGAGCTGCTTTAACATATGGCAACAAGTATTTCTTGTCACGTTCAATTGAAAAGTCTGCCAAATCATAATCATCAGGTGTTTCATCGGCACTATACCAGTTCAATGCATAGTCACTGGCACCAACAGGAATTCTGCAGATGTTGTAGTTCATGCCTTTCGGTGTAAATAAATCATCTAAAATTTCATTACGTTTTTCTTCAGAAAGATTGTTTAAAGCAACTGTCCCCAGTTCATTAAATGTTTGACCGAATCCCCAAATTTCTTGGCGTTTTTCGGTACCAACTTCAAGGTTGTTATGCAGCTTCTTGTCTGTCGTACTTAAAGTCGTTTCTTTGAGCTTCGTATCTTGAGTACTTTCGATTTGTGTTGCACTCATAAATTTTTCACCTCTGGTTTATTTTTGCCTTCACATTTTAGTTAATGTTAATTCTCGTGGCAGCGAAGGCATGACAGCCAACAAGAATGATTGAAACCCGTTAAATTAGTCTTCAGCTTTCTCTTGTTGATTTTGAACATCACGATGTTCGTTAACAAAGAGAATCAAGACACCACCGACAAGGGCAAGGCCGGCACAAACCGGGAAAATTCCGAAGTAACTACCATGAGCAGCAGTAACAATGGCAGCAGCAACAATTGGTCCTAAAATTTGTGAACCGGTGTTGGCTAAGTTCAGAATCCCCAAATCCTTGGCAGCTGTTTGTGGGTTAGGCAATACTTCAAGGTTAAGCGCCTGATCAACAGCGAAGAAGATTCCCATTCCCAATCCGGCTAATAATCCATAAACAAGCATTGACCATGATGCGTTTGTAAATGCAGGGAAGATAACGCCGACAGCAACTAATAATGCCGCAATAAATACCGGCACCTTACGACTGTGCATCTTATCCGAAACAGGACCTGCAGAGATTGACATGACAATCGCAGTTACCATCAAGATCATTGAAATGATCGATACATACTTTTGTTGACCTGCTGTATTCAAGTTAATGTAGTCACTCAAAATGTATAACTGGTAACCCATAATTGCTGTAGTAGCAGTGTTAATCATCATCTTACCGAAGAGAGCAAGGTAGAAATCCTTAGCATTGTGCAATGGGAAAATAAAGTTTTGCAGGAACATATTGAAAGTAAAGCTCTTCTTAGGCATGCCCTTACTGGAAGGTTCACGCACAATCATTGCAGCAACCGGTCCTGAAAGTAATGTTAGGAAGCCCATTACCAGGATACCTGTTCCAACATGACCCAAGAACTGTGCACCAACAACCTGACCACCATACTGACCGATAACATAACCGAAAGCATAGATTGAAGAAATTGTCCCACGATGTTGAGGAGCAACTTGGTCTTGCAGGAAGGCCAATAATGGCGCCACAATCGCGTTCAGGAATATCTGATAACAACTCCACGATATGACCATCATTGGAACCGAGCCGGACATGTTAAACCAAGCTAAAGTAATTAAACTACCAACAGATCCGATAATGATCCAAGGTGTACGACGTCCCCATCTGGAACGGGTTAAATCTGAGAAACCACCAATAACAATGTTTGCCAATGTTGCAACGATCATTGCGGCCGAAGCAAGTAAGGCAACAACTTGAGCCTTCTGTGAAGGAATGATTTGCTCAACTTTTGCGGGAAGTAAAACCGCGTTAACACCCAAGTAGGGGCCTAACCAAAGTAAAGCTCCGATTCCTGTAGCAATACCAATTTTGATTGGCGCCTTTGGCTGTTCACTGTCTAAAACAGTGTCATGCCATACCGGCGTACTTTTTGAATTTTGTGCCATATTTTCCACCTTTTCTTGTATTAAACTGATTAATTCACATCTCATTAGTCGCTAGGTTCTAAATTTTCTAATATATCAGTTAGTTTGTTGTGTAATCAAACTATTGTCTTGAAAAAGAAACAGATTTGACAATTTACCGTTAAATTTGAAAATGGTTGGTGCCGGGCTTTAATCCAGCGAAAGGTCCCATCGCTCCGGTATCATTAAACGGATTGCCAAAGTAATCATTGTTGAATTGGAGCGGTTTGCTGTCAGCGCTTTCAAATTTAGCATCAACAATTCTCAGCTTTCCCAGTTGGTCTGCTGATATCGGCTGTGCTTTTGCGCTTGCAAGATTACTCGGCATTTCAAACGTCATTGAAACCGAATCTTCATTTTGCTTAATTTCAAAATGAGTATTAAGCTCCGCATTTTCCACAAATGATTTCTCTTTTGAAAATCGTTTAGCCCCCTGCAGGTACACGTTATGATCGATGTAAGTTGGTTGTCGAACGGTCTCAAATAACTCGACATCGCCCGGCATTCGTTTTTCGATTTGAGAAATATAATCACGCATCGTCGTTGGACTACCATTGTAAAGACTCGTTCCACTAACCAGGCTTTCGTCTTTTGGTTTGATAAAGATGTTATTGTAGTAACGATCATCTCCACCATAAACCATTGCATACCCCTTAATCGCCGTACTATGTGGCAGATGATACGGGGTTGCCCGGTTCAAAACACTTTGAATCGTATTTTGACCCGCAATCAGGTTGTTAATAAAGGCCGTTCCCTGAGCATATTCATCAATCGCCCGTTTGGAAGCAAATACATTGTTAACGACCAACAATGGTCCGTGACACATTTCAATCAGTAAATCCCGTAAGTTGTGATGATATAGGTTTCGATCAATTTTGGTACCCTGGGCTTCCCAATCGAGCCAGGTGCCCAAAATACAGTGGTCAATTTTGTTCTGAGAAATCTCGGTATCAATGGGTGCATGAAATTTAATAGCTGCAATTTCCCAGCCACCAAACTCATATTTGGTTCCGATTTCAAAAATACGATTATCAACAATCCGGCTGAAGATACACCCCATGTTACCAACAATGGCGCATTGGCCACAATTATAAATTGTATTATGAACAATCTCATGTGCACCAACAGTGTCAGCTGCCCAGCCATGTCTTGAAGCATTAAAAATCCGCTCCAATTGATATTGATAACCTGGTTTATCATGACGCTGATTATACGCGTTGTCGTCTCCCAGTTTGGGGCAGCCAATACTGATTGCACAACATTTGGCATCGTGTAACTCATTATCTTTAATTTGCCATCCCTTTGCCCAATGAGGTCCCACCATACCAATTTGCTCGGTAGTCGGTGGTGCCCAAGGCGTTGCGGCTTGGCAAATTTCAAATCCGGAAAGCGTCACATAATCAATACCCGTGTGGCGTGGATAAAAGCAACATTTTCTAACGCTAATTTCAACTAATGCCTGCTTGGGATCAAGCTCATGAAAGTTTGCATAAATGGTTGTCGTCTGATCGGATACCTCCGCAAACCAACGATATTTGGTTCGGGCTGCATGTCGATCGGCTGACCGAATGCCGGTGACATAGTCTGTCACTGTCTTTCGTTCATCGGCAGTCGCCATTTTTTCATAACTATGAGCTTCATAAAATGAATGATGATTAACATATAAATCGCCAGCATGACAGTCATTACCCTGTTCCAACCAGTCGCCGTCCAATTTAACAGCGAACGGATTGTAGTCGCCAAAGAGCTTGTTATCAACAACCGTTTTCCAAATTCCCTTTGTAACCGGCTGCCAATCTTTCACAACTTCGGACCCTTTTAGAACAACATGGTCACCGGCAACCGCTTGATAAGTAATCCGCTGCCGATCATTTAAACCGGCATTTTTTGGATCAACCCATTCACGATATACCCCTTGATGAACCATAACAGTATCTCCGGGCAGGGCAATTTGAGCTGCATGATTAATGGTTAAAAATGGCTGATTCTCTGTCCCAACATTGTCATCAGTTCCGTTCTTAGCAACGTGATAAATTGCCATCGCTCACTCCTTCTTCCACAAAATTTTAAAGCGCTTTCTAAAATGTGGGTAACCATCGATTCGATCAAATCTGTGATAATTGTATCCGAGAAAACGCTTTAAAGAAAGGTTGATTTTTGTTATTATTTAGACAATAATTGTCATCGTGAATTGGAGGTATAAAAAACATGGTCCTTTTTCAACACTTTGGCCTTGAAGCAAAGCCGATATTTAAGCATTTTGATTTAAGTGACTTCAACTATCCGCCACACTTACATCGAGCCTTTGAGATAATATTTGTTAAGCGTGGGCAGCTCCACGTCCAAATCGAAAAGCAAACCTACAGTGTTAATAAACAACAGTTTGCTGTGGTTTTCCCCAACCAAATTCATGGCTTTAATATGCTCCCTAACTCAACGGCAACAATTGTCCTTTTTTCACCAGAAATTATTGGCGCTTTTAACGAACAATATCATGATCTGGTACCGGAAAATCCGGTGATTTTTGATAACCATCCCTTGGACTTTGACGGTGCGACCAATATCTTTGCCATTAAGGGACTGCTGTACACCCTGTGCAGCAAGATTGTCGAACAAACAACCTTCATCCCCCAAAAGACATCTGAAAAGTTAAGTATTGTCCACGAAATCATTGACTATATTAATAATCATTACACACACGAATGTACTTTACAACTTGCTTCAACAGCTATTGGATATGACTACGTTTACTTGTCAAAGCTGTTCCAAAAAACGATGGATATATCATTCACCAAGTATCTCAATCGATTTCGAATCTCAAAAGCAAGACAACTTTTAAAAAACACTGATGAGCCGATTACGCAAATTGCTTTCAACGTGGGCTACGCAAATCTCCGGACTTTTAACCGTAATTTTAAATTACTGAATGAAATCAGTCCCGCTGATTACCGCAAAACAGATCAAACAACAACGTATGGAAAAGCCATCCAGGAAAATTATATTTCCGGATAATATCAAAACCGTTAAAAAGCTTAAAATTAAAACACCGCCTCGCAACAATCGGATTTGCGGAGGTGGTGTTTTTGTCTGATTCTTAAAATGATGTCAGTTTTTTGTTTTAAAAAAGTTTAGTGGATAACCGACCAGATCCAAAGCATAATGGGTAATCACTGAACAGGCGCCTAACAGTGTTGCCTTATCCGAATCGGTTAGCCGTACTAATTTTATTTCAGAATGACTCAGCTGTTGAACTTTAATCAACACCTGGTCAAAGATTTCCGGTGCCGCTTCCATTAGTGGCGATCCAAGATAGATTGCACCGGTGTCAAAATACATAGACGAGTTATAAATCAAGCTGGAGATTTCTTGAATAAACTCATCAATGGCTGCCACCACGTTCTGATTATGCTCGCGATACATTTCAACGACTTTATATCGATTCAACCCGGTCAATCCCAACTCATCACTAATTCTGTTAATGATGGCATCCTCTGAACAAATTTGTTCAATCGGTGTTAATTGTCCTTGGGCATTTTTGGTCAGTGTTCGACCAACTTCACCTGCTTGACCTCTAAAACCACGGAACAACCGGTTATTGATAATCACGCCCGACCCAATTCCTTTATGAATCCCAATAGCAACCAAATTTTTGCTATCAAATTTCATCATAAAATCCCGAACGTAAACCGCCGTCAGGTTAGACTCGTTTTCCAAGACTACCGGAACATGATACTTGGCACTTAAACGTTCATTGAGATTGACGTCTTCAAAATCTATGAAGGGTGAATAGGTGATTTCCTGCTGTTCGTTCACGATACCGTGAATTGATAGACAAATGCCCAACAACCCTTTGACTGAAACAACCGTATCCACATATTGATCGATTTGATGTTCAATTATAGCGACAATTTCATGAATATTTTTTCGATAAATAGTGGTTTCAGCTTGCTCAATCACACTTCCATCTAAATAATTAGCCATAAAATGAAGATTGTGATACGAGATATCAAAGTTGATGGTAAACCCATAGTTTGCATAGATTCTGATATTGGTCGGCTTTCTTCCGCCAACATGTGATGCCGCACCCTCGCCGACTTCTTCAACTAATTGTTCTTCTTTTAGTTCATCATAAATTGAAGAAACCGTTGACTTATTTAATCCCAATTGCCGGGAAATTGCCGCTCGGGTCGTATAGTCATTATTAAAGATTTCTTGGAGGACCAGCTTACTATTAGCTCTTCTCATCAAATCTTTATTGGTTATCGTTTTCATTTCAGTGTCCTTCTCACGTTAATTTCATATATCTTAGCCTTATCTTATCAGAGGCATATCAATAATCAAAGATTTTCCCAACATTTACTAAAAAGTCTTACCCATTACCTGCTATCTTTAAGTTTAACTGATTATTTGGTATGTCGCTGAGAATCCGGTTGCGCAATTATCATTTATTTAAAAAAATTTGTTTTTCATTTATCACGCTCATCGCTAGAACGGCCTATCTTCTATTTAACCATACTATTGAAAATCTAGCCGGATAAATTTGAAAGCGGTTGCAGATAAAATTCGGAAGTGCTACTATTTAGTCACGTTAAAAAGTTCAAGCAACCAACCTACTTACAATTAATTTGTTGTTTTCAGTTTTTAACTAATGACGAGGTGTGAATACATGCAAAACAATACGGAATCTGCGCCAAAGATTCACAAGGTTTCTTCAGCGTTTGTCTATTTCTTTGGTGCTTTAGGCGGTTTATTATTTGGATACGATACCGGTGTCATCTCCGGTGCCATTTTATTTATTGAGAAACAACTCCATTTGGATTCTTGGCAACAAGGCTGGGTGGTGAGTGCCGTTCTTCTGGGTGCCATTTTGGGTGCCGCGGTTATCGGGCCAATGTCTGATCGCTTTGGTCGACGAAAGCTCGTTCTGTTATCTGCTATTATCTTCTTTATTGGTGCATTGGGATCAGCCTTTTCACCAGAATTTTGGACCTTGATTCTTTCTCGTATCATTTTAGGGATGGCAGTTGGTGCTGCCTCTGCCTTAATTCCAACTTACTTGGCTGAATTGTCACCCGCTGATAAGCGTGGCTCAATGTCCAGTTTGTTCCAATTGATGGTCATGACAGGGATTTTTATTGCCTACGTCACTAACTATTCGTTCTCGGGATTCTACACCGGATGGCGTTGGATGTTGGGATTTGCCGCAATTCCGGCTGCTCTTTTGTTTTTCGGCGCCTTGGTTCTACCGGAAAGTCCACGTTTCTTAGTTAAGGAAAACAAAGTTTCTGAAGCTAAGCAAATTTTGGAAATTATGAACAAGCACAACACAAGTGTCGTTGATAAAGAATTATCAGATATTAAAGAACAAGCTGCCATTAAGAGTGGTGGTTGGTCCGAGTTGTTTGGCAAACTGGTTCGACCGGCATTAGTCATTGGTGTTGGTTTGGCAATCTTCCAGCAAGTCATGGGTTGTAATACGGTGCTTTATTACGCGCCAACTATTTTTACCGACGTTGGCTTTGGCGTATCCGCCGCATTAATTGCCCACATCGGAATCGGAATCTTCAACGTGATTGTCACTGCCGTTGCGGTCATGATTATGGACAAGATCGACCGAAAGAAGATGCTGATTGGCGGCGCCATTGGTATGGGTGTGTCCCTGTTTATCATGAGTTTCGCAATGAAGTTCTCGGGACAAAGTCAAGCAGCCGCTGTTATCTGTGTCATTGCTTTAACGATCTACATTGCCTTCTTCTCCGCAACTTGGGGACCTGTTATGTGGGTCATGATTGGTGAAGTCTTCCCATTAAATATTCGTGGATTGGGGAACTCCTTCTCTAGTGTCATTAACTGGACTGCCAATATGATTGTGTCACTAACATTTCCACCATTACTTGATTTCTTCGGTACCGGTAGCCTCTTCATCGGATACGGGGTCTTATGTTTTGTTGCTATTTGGTTTGTTCATTCCAAAGTCTTCGAAACCAGAAACCGCTCCTTGGAAGATATCGAAGAGACTTTGCGGAAACGTAGTGATCAAAAAGTAACTGAAGCAGAACGCGCAAAATAAATCGATACAGATATAAATTAGTCTAACAAAGCTTGAAGGCCTTCCGTGGCCTTCAAGTTTTCGTTGTTACTAAATAAAATAAGAGAGAATGCGATTAGATTGAATCTTAAGGAAGAACTAGCAAAAATGGCCAATGGTGACCTTTATGATCAAACGCCTGAATTATTGGAAATCAGAATGAAAGTAAGAGACCTACTGTATCAGTACAATCGGCTCAATTACCGTGACCTGACCGGCAGATACCAACTATTAAGCAAAATCTTCAAGCAAATCGGTTCCCATTGTTTTGTCGAAATCCCCTTTCATATTGACTATGGCTTAAATACGTCACTTGGTGAAAATTTCTTTGCCAATAATAATCTGACTATTTTGGATGCTGCCCCTGTCACAATCGGAGATAATGTTTTATTTGCGCCAAACGTTGGTCTCTACACTGCCGGACACGCATTGGATCCAAAAATCAGGCAGAGAAGCGGTGCTGAATTTGCATTTCCTATCCACATCGGTAACAACGTCTGGTTAGGCGCAAACGTCACCGTTACCCCCGGTGCCACGATAGGTGATAACAGCGTCATTGGTGCCGGTTCAGTTGTCACAAAAGACATTCCTGCTAATGTCTTAGCTTACGGCGATCCCGCAAAAGTTGTTCGTCAGTTGGGAGAAATTGACCGAAAATACTATGCTAAGCATCGGCCAATGCCCCAAAAATACTTGGATGCCATTAAAAATCATCAACCGTTTAAGCACATCTAACTGCAAACTTTCTGTCAGACATGTCGCTGCTCAATCAGTTTAACCAACAGGCAGATTTAATCTGCGTTAAACTATTAGTAAACGATACATTAACTTCTGGAGAAAAATAATGCAGAAAATTTTTATTATCGAAGATGACCAAACTATTCGCAACGAAATGGTTCAATCTTTAAAGAAATGGAACTTCCAAGCTAGCTGGGTCCAAGATTTTCAGAACATTGATTCTGAAATCAAACAACAATCCCCTGACCTTATCATTATGGATATCACATTGCCCTTTTATGATGGCTTTTATTGGACACAGAAAATCCGGGAATTTTCTAAAATTCCCATTATGTTTGTCTCAGCGGCAGAAATGGATCCTAACGCCATTCGGGCCATCTCCATTGGCGCTGATGACTATCTAACCAAGCCATTCTCAGTTGATGTATTTGTTTCAAAAATCCAAGCCATTTTGAGACGGACCAATCAAAACAATCATTTAGCTGAAACCATCAGTTTCAACACATTCTCTTTAAACATTATTACAAATGTACTGAAGTCTCAAAACGAATCCGTTAAGTTAACGACCACGGAAGGCACTATTTTAAAATTATTGTTTTTAAATCCTGATCAGGTTATTTCTAAAAAGAAAATCATTAAATCAATCTGGCAAAACGGTGACTTTACCGATGAAAATATTTTAAATGTCAATATGAGTCGGCTTCGTGACAAATTAGGTCAAATCGGTTTAGCAGACAAGATAGTGACAGAATATGGTAAAGGGTACAGGTTATTAGATAATGGAAAATAATACAAAACTTGTTTTTAAAGTAATCGTCTCTGAATGGACCAACCTTGTTATTTACCTACTTTTTTTGTCCCTATTTTATTTTATATGTATTCTTTACAAAATAGACTTAAACGTTATCGGTGACTTGATCCGCTACACAATAATGCCATTTTTAATGATCATTGGTTTTCAAGCATACCGAAAATATACTGATGTCAAATCAATCAATACACTGATTAGAGAAGGTAACTTTAAGCAAATCCACCTTCATGGCTTTTATGGTCATTTATATGCCCGAGCTCTTCGGAAAGTTACGAAGCAAAGATTAACTGAAAGCAAAAGCTTAACGGCATCACTTAAAACCCGTAAAGACTACTTAACTTTATGGAGTCACGAGATGAAAACGCCACTTACTTCATTATTGATGATTGCTGAAAATAATCCTACTGTTCCAAGTGAAGAAGTTTCCGAGAAAATTGAATTAGTCAATTATCAGCTCAAACAACTCCTAACTTTTGACCGATTGGATGATTTTAATCATGATTTGGTCTTTGAAAAGATTGACTTGTCCGATTGCATTAAAAGGGTAATCCAGCAGAATGCTTCTTTCTTTTTGTCTCATGAAGTTATGCCCAAAATTGCTGTGCCACCGGTAAAAATATTAACCGATTCCAAGTGGCTATCCTTTATTTTAGAACAAGTCATTACCAACGCCGTTAAGTATTCAAATAAAAATGGTGTTGTGCAAATCAGCTTTAACAATGACACATTGACTATTACAGACCACGGCATTGGCATTACCAAAAGTGACCTACCCAGAGTCTTTGAACAGGGATTCACCGGCGGTAATGGCCGAACCCACGGTGAAGCAACCGGGATGGGCCTGTATATGACTCAGCAAATCGCTAAAATACTCGACATAAAAGTTGGCATTTCATCTACTGAAAACGTTGGCACAACAGTCAAACTCACTTTCAATCCCAAAAAGATCACAACAAAATAACAAATTGTAAGATTCCTTAATGCATTGTAACTACAAAGCTTGAGGAATCCTTTTTATACTAAGTTATGAAATGATTTTTTAGGAGGAAAAAAATGAGCTTACTAAATTTAAAACATATCAAAAAAGTATTTTCAGTGGGTAACGAAAATGAAGTTCAAGCATTAAAGGATGTTAGTTTTTCAGTTGAAAAAGGTGATTACGTCGCCATTATGGGAGAATCCGGTGCCGGTAAATCCACTTTATTAAATATTATCGCGACCTTAGACCAGCCAACCAGCGGCGAAATTATGCTTAATGGCATCGACTTGAGTCATTTATTCGAAAATGAATCTTCCCGATTTCGCAGAGAACACCTTGGGTTTGTCTTTCAAAGCTTTAATCTGCTTGATACTTTCAGTAACCGGGATAATATTTATTTGCCACTGGTATTATCAAGGAAATCCCATCAATTCATGGATAACAAACTACAGCCACTAAGTAAAACACTTGGTATTGAGCAACTTTTAGACCGGCAGCCTTCCGAGATTTCCGGTGGTCAAAAGCAACGGGTTGCCATTGCCAGAGCATTAATAACCGATCCAAGCTTACTACTTGCAGATGAACCAACAGGCGCACTGGATTCAAATAACAGTAAAAAAATTTTAAATGTCTTTGAGCGAATCAACGAGCGGGGGCAAACAATACTCATGGTCACGCATAGTGCTCAGGCAGCAAGTTATGCGCAAAGAACTTTGTTCATCAAAGACGGTAAAATTTACAACGAACTTTATCGTGGTGATCAAAGCAGAAGCCAGTATCTTCAAAAGATTATCGACAGCTTGACTGCCTTGGAAAATAACGAGGAGGTTGGCTAATGATTCAACTAAAGCTCGCTCTTCATAATTTAGTTAAAAGTAAAAATCAAAGTTTACCGTTTATCTTCTCAAATTCAATGTGGGTCATCATCACTTATATTTTCCTCTCAATGATCTATAACACAAATATTAAGACCAATTCTTACGGAACTGTTGCAAATTATATTCTAAAATTAGGCTTGGTATTTGTGATCCTAATTGCTGCTTTATCAACGTTTTACGCCGAACGCCTACTTAGTAAACAACGGATGCAGGAACTAGGCCTATACAGTATGCTTGGTCTGACGAAACGTCATCTTCGCCAAATCATTTTACTGGAAAATAGCTTGTTTTACATGATCTGTATCATTATTGGCAGCACCTTAGGTATGACCTTTTCAAAATTGGCTTTTATGAGCTTGAAATCCCTTTTGGGAGCGTCCTCTCTTCATCAAAGCTTTACGTTATTGCCTTTGCTGTATGTTGCTGTCATTTTTGCCGGTATCTTTATATTGATCATCCTCTTTGATTTCTGGGGATTAAGAAAGGTTAACCCGATTAATTTATGGGCCAAATCCTCCCAGCCCGAAAAGGAACCAAAATCACACATTTTACTTGCTGTTTTGGGTATTATCATCTTATTGATTGGATACTACATTTCAGTGACGGTTAGGCCAACCGGAGCTGCATTCGGACAGTTTATTATTGCCATTATGTTTGTCGTTGTTGGTTCATATTTGGTATTTATCACTGCAAGTATCAGCTTACTCAAAGCCCTCAAAAAGAATCAAAATTATTATTACAAACCCAATCATTTTATCTCAGTTTCAAACATGCTTTACAGAATGAAACAAAATGGTGCGGGACTGGCTTCAATCAGCTTGTTATGTACATCAATTCTGGTTGCCCTAATTGCATCAGTATCGCTGGTTGCCGGACAAAAGAATCTGATTAATCTTTGGAGTCCCAGAGATATCCAAATTGTGTCTAAGGCTCCCCTTTCAACAACTGCAAACCAAACCATCCATAGATTGGCAAATAACTATCAAATTACAATGAGTCAACCTCAAACGTTAATTGTTACAACTCCCGTGATGGGTGCATTATCAGGCAACCAGTTCAACTCTCAATTTAACACCAAAACCGAATATACATTATCTTCACTTGATCTAAAACAGTATAATCATCTTCAAAATACCAACTATCATCTTAAAAATAACGAGGTATTGCTGTACGCACCTGGGAGCAATTATTCACAACGCCATTTAACCATTCGGGGAAGAACTTTTAAAGTTAAACCGGTCCAAAGATTTAATGGAGCGTTTGTTTATAGTCACACTATCTATAAATCCATTTTTATTGTGGCTGCCAACAAAACAATTGCAAAACAACTTAATCCCCAGCCTTACATTTATGCTCAAGGCTTTAATACCCACGGAACCAAACGCCACCAAAAGCAATTTGCAAAAACCGTTCAAAAAACTTTGAACATAGATCCGGGCAACTTTACCTCAAAGTACATCATGCGAGACCTATTAAAAGCGATGTTTGGTAGTTTACTGTTTATGGGCATTTTAATCAGTATCGTCATGATTTGTGCGACAACCATGATTATTTACTATAAGCAGGTTTCTGAAGGATATGCCGACAAAGATCATTATCATATTATGAGCAAAATCGGGTTAAGTAAAAAAGAGACTAAGAAAGCCATTCAAAGTCAGGTGTTAACGGTATTTACCCTCCCGATTATCGGAGCGGTTCTCAATCTGATATTTGCCTTACCAGCAATCAAGAGTGTGCTGACGATCTTCTCAATGTATAACTTAAAGATTTTATTAATCGTCAGCTTACTTACAATCAGTGTGTTGATTATCAGTTATATGCTTATTTACTTAGCAACGACGACTATGTATAGACGAATTGTCGAAAACCCGTCAACTGATTAACATGCATGTTAGAAAATCATTAACGAAAAAAGGTTAAGCCGGGGAACATGTTGAACCCCGTCTTAGCCTTTTTATTAACAAGTCATTAAGATCTAAAATTGGTTTGGAATTTTTTTATTTTGCGTAGCTCGCAATCACCGTCATAAATCCATCCAATTGATAATTGGAGACCTTTTTCGGTAAAATATACGACATCCCTTTCCTGACTGGATATCGAACATCATTAACGATTAAGTCTCCCTGACCATCAATGACGGTTTGCAACATATAATTGTGAATCTGATTTAACGATAGCTTACCGGTTGTCTGAATCTTTTCAACTACAAAATGCTTTGCGTTCACCAAAGTTGTGACCATTCCAAAGCTGGCTGCTCGAGTTGCTTGAACAACATGAGGATCCTGATGTGGCACATTGGTTACTGCCAACGCGTCTTTAACCTGAAGTGGTCGCTTTTTTTGAGTCGTTGCGTCTACCCGATCAAAATCATAAAGCCGAAATGTCATATCAGAATTTTGTTGGGTTTCAAGTGCGACGATGCCACTGCCAAGGGCATGCAAAACACCCGCTGGATTGTAAAAGAAATCACCGGTTTTAACGGGAATTGTCCTTAAAATGGTATTGATTTGACCATTATCAACAGCCATTTGTAATCCCTGCTTTGTTTTTGCAGTATGTCCGTAATAAATTTTGGCTCCCGGCGCTGCAGACAAAATATACCAGCTTTCAGCTTTACCAAACTTTTCACCGTGTGCCCGTGCATAATCGTCAGCCGGATGAACTTGAATTGATAGGTTTTCCTTTGCATCCAAAATCTTTACCAACAATGGAAATTCTTCATTCTGAGCATGGCCACCAAAAAGTGCCGGCTCTTCTTTCCAAAGCTGATCCAATGTTTCCCCCTTAAACGGGCCATCGGAAACTTTGCTTAGGCCATGGGGATGAGCTGAGATGATCCAAGCTTCACCGGTATGATCACTGGGCAGCTTAAACCCATAATCCTGTAGTTTGGTACCACCCCACATTTTGCTGTGGAGAACAGGCGTTAAAAATAATGGTGCAACTTTTACTTCCATAATTAGTTTAAGTCCCCCGTAAAAAATAGTTGGAATCAATCCCGTAGCGGAATTCAATACCACCATAACGCTATTTGTGAAAGTTTGCACTAAATTTATAAAATTCTAATTTTGTAAGAATCAAACTCTATAATTATCAAAATGCGAACGCAGATAATTTGTTGTCAGACTCTTAGGCGCTTTAGTCAAGTCCTCCGGCTTACCTTCAGCCACAATTCGACCACCCTGATCACCACCACGTGGCCCCATGTCGATCATATAATCTGCATTTGCCATTAAATCAAGATCATGGGTAATCATCATAACGGTTGCACCTTGATCAATCAGCTGGGAAAAGACCTTCAGCAGAACGTGGACATCCAATGGGTGCAGGCCAACGGAAGGCTCATCAAAAATGAACAGTGTATTATCCTGGCTGCGTCGCATATGTGACGTTAACTTTAATCGCTGGGCTTCTCCGCCCGATAAAGTTGGTGTGTCTTCACCCAGATGCAAATAACCAAGCCCCATCTTTTGCAGCACCCTTAACGTTGCTCCAATAGCCGTATTTTTCTTGAACAACTCGGTTGCCTGATCAACGTCATCATCCAGGACATCCGCGATCGACAGGCCATGCCATTTAACCTGGAGCACTTGTTTATTAAATCGCTTTCCGCCACAAGTTGGGCAGGTTTCGACCATATCCGGCAGATATTGAATATCCAGAGATATTTCACCGGTCCCGCCACAGGTCGGGCAACCGCCCTGCTTATTGTTATAGGAAAAATAACTTGGTGTATAGTGCTTTTGCTTTGCTTCCGGCAGGGCCGCAAATAGTTTTCGCAGATGATCCATGATATTTGTGTAAGTTGCCACTGTCGAGCGAGCATTCTTACCAACCGGTGTTGCATCAACACTCACAATGTGTTTAATTCGATTCGGATCAAAATGATCGATATAACTCGGCAATTTTCTATGATTAAAATCAGCTTTAAACGCATCCAATAAGCCATCCAAGACCAGTGTTGTTTTGCCGGCTCCCGAAAAGCCGGTGACAGCAATCAGCCGATTAATCGGAAATTTAGCGCTAACCTGATTTAAGTTAAACCGGTGGTTGATTTTTAGTTCCACCGTGCCGTCAGCGAATACATCATCTTTTGATTTTTGCCGTGTTAATAGCTTTCCCTTTCCTGTTAAGAACGGTGCGATTAAGGACCGGCGACTTGCCTTTATCTGATTTGGCGTTCCCTGATCGATAATTGTGCCGCCCTTTTCTCCTGAACCGGGGCCGATTTCAATAATCCAATCCGCTGCATCAATAATTGACGTTTCGTGATCGACAACCACAACCGAGTTTCCCTGGTCCACCAGCTGATGAAAAATCTTAATGAGTCCCGAAACATTATCCGGATGCAAGCCAACGGAAGGTTCATCCAAAACATATAGAACACCGGTGGTTTGCGTCCGCAAAGTTCTGCCAAGCTGAATACGTTGAAGTTCCCCGGTTGAAAGCGTTGCGCCGGCACGATCCATCGTTAAATAATCCAAACCCAAGTCCAGCAGCGGCTGAAGTTGGCTCAGCAATTCTCCCGTCAAATTATTGGCTAAATCACGCATATTATCCGGCAACCAGGCTTTTATTTCCTTAACAAATGCCGGTAGTTTTCCAAGCGGCAGTTGGCTGGCTTCCGCAATACTTTTCCCGGCTACCAATTGACCCAGCCGATCGGGATTAATTCGCGTGCCGTGACAAACCGGACAGGTGAAAAACCGGTAAAATCGGTTCAGCCGTTTCAAGGCAATATCACTTTTGGTAGTTGCCATACTATCTTCAATTGCGTTATATGCATTTTCATAAAGTGCATGGTCCATATGAAAAACCCGACCATTTTTACTTGGAATATTAATGGCAAATTTCTGTTGTTTACCATGTAATACAGTTTCTTTTTCCTTATCCGACAACTGGTTGTACGGCACATCGATCCGAACGCCGGCAGCCTGAGCCACAATCGGCATAAAATTCCGACCGGGTGTGCGCCAAGCCGCAACCGCTCCGTCACGAATGGTTTTGGTCTCATCGCCAATCAACGTCTCCGAGTCAATTTGCTTTGTAACCCCGAGGCCCTCACAATTCTTGCAGGCCCCATCGGAATTAAAGGCAAAGTCCTCGGCACCAAATGCCATGAACCGAACCCCACAAGTTGGACAGGTAATCATGCCCATTTCCGATCCGGCTTTATCCATGGCTTCCGCAATTTTAATGGTCGGTGGTACTTGGTGACCATTGGGACATACCGGCGAACCCAATCTGGAATAAATGAGCCGTAGTACGTTAAAAATTTCAGTCATCGTGCCTACCGTGGATCGAGCGCCCGGCACCGTCGGCCGTTGACGTAATGCCAGTGCAGATGGAATGTGCCGAACTTCTTTGACATCAGCTCGGCCTACCTGGCTGATTCTTCGGCGCGTGTAAGTTGCCAAGGCATCAAGGTAACGCCTTGCACCTTCTGAATAAAGAATGCCCATTGCCAACGAGGACTTTCCAGAACCCGACAGTCCCGAAATCGCTACGAATCGATGCAACGGAATGTTCACCGAAATATTCTTCAGGTTATTAACATTACCGTCAATCACTTGAATCTGTTCAGGCTGTGCTTGATCTGCCATATAAAAACTCCTTTCGAAAAATGCTTAGTCTAATTATAAAGCAAAAAATGTTGTACAAAAAAACGTCTATTTCAATTATAGAAAAAAGACGTCCAAAATAATTATATGTGTGAAAGAAAATCAACAATTAAACCCAAAACAAACACACCCGCCATAATAGTAAGGCTCCACATAAAGAAAGGATACCTATCATACAACTTTTTACTATCATTAATAGAAATTGATTTATCGGACATAGTAGCCACGGCCTTCAAAAGGAAAAATAATAATCCAATTAGTACAATTCCCAACAGTGAAACAGAAATCATAATACGATAAATTCTATCACCATTGGCCATTTGGGCAACTACACGAGATACGGTCAGTAATCCGCCAAACAATGTAAAAATAACTGCGGCAAAAATCCCTAAAATAGCAATGAAATCCCCATACAAAGCCTTTCATCTTATTAAGTTTTTTATATCTCTTTTTCGTTTTTGAAATATTTTTTTCAAGCACATTTATTTTTTCTTGCTGTTGATTTAATTTATCTTGTTGTTTCTTATACAAATTGTCCATTTGCTTATTTGCCAATTTCATATGCTCTACAGATTTTATTAAAACGACATATTCATTTGCAATCTCTGGGGAATCCTCTAATTTAACGTTCTCCATAATTTTTTGATTTAGCTTCATAAAAAAAGCGTCAAGTCCATCAGCATTATTATTATAAATAATTCGAGTGACTTCTGAATAAGGAATGAATTCTGTATGTATTCCCTGCATGGTTGTTAATAGTTTTTTAAAATCCGTATCAAAAAGCAAATCAGAGTCATTAAGTTGATAATGACCACCTGCAACCCAATTCTGTACCATACTTTCCAGTTGCTTTAAAAATCCTCTGATTATTTTAGATTCTTCAGACTGGCTATCCAAATAAGCAAGTGTTTCTTCTCTACTTATTCGCATACCTAATTGATTTCCCCAACGTCTCGCAAAGAATACGGAACTGAACTCCGCCACCCATCTATGGCAGACTCATGCTCCCTCTAAAAGGTCACATCATGAGATTGCTGAACCAATTCAAAAGGGTCCTCTTCCAATAAAGAAATAATCTTTTCATTCAAAGATTCAAAATCTGAATTAGACTTATTAGGTTCAATAATAGGATCGGCACCATAAATCCGGTATTCATCATAGATATCTTTTTCAACAGGACCATATCTCCAAACAAGGAACGGCTTATCGTATATCCTCATTAAAGCTGATTCGCTAAATCGATGATTAACAATGGCATCTTTCAAAGAAAAGAACATCACTTTCTGTAATTGTAAATTGGTAATCGGCAAATTCTTTTCTTGCGCGATACCAATAATGTGATGAGCTAAATCTTCCATTGTCATAGAATCCACCTTCCTGTATATTTCATAATACACCTACTTTGAACTAATTTTTGAATTATTTAATCCTTCTACTACAATTGTTAAATACGGATTTAACAATAAATTCTTTCCCCAAATAGATATTATCTACTCTTAGATACAAAAAAATGCACCCCGGCAACCGGCGTGCATTCAGGTTTTATTAATGGCAAACAATGATTAATTTCTGATTCTCAGAATGGTCTACAGTGTCTTCAGCTTTCCTCTGAAATCATCCAAACTCGTGTAGCCCTTTTCAGCCATAATTTCTTTTAGCTCTTTGGAAATCCGATCAAAGATCTTAACATCTTCAAAACCAAAAGCCGTTCCGATTTGAACAACATTGGCGCCACAGAGAATATGCTCAAAAACATCCCGACCGGATTTGATACCGCCAGTACCGATGATCGCAATTTCCGGCTTCAATCGAAGTCTTAAGCCACGAACGTTGGCAAGCGCAGTTGGTTTAACATAGTCGCCTCCGAGGCCGCCAAAACCGCCCTTTGGTTTAAGGACAACTGATTCAGTCTCTGGATTTACAATCAGCCCGTTACCAATGGAGTTGATTGAGTTAACATAAGCAATCGGGAATTCATTCAATACGTCGGCAATTTGGTCGAATTGATGTAAGTCAAAATATGGCGGCAGCTTAATGCCGATATCTTTGGTAAAGAAGTCAAACGCTTTAGTTAAAATGTCGCGAACAGCTTCAAAATCATAGGCAATCTGTGACTCACCCTTGATGTTCGGGCAGGAAAGGTTCAACTCGGTTAAACCGTCAAACGAACTATCCTGGATTTGATGAAGCATTTCCAGGTTTTGATCAACGGACAATCCGGCAATCGACAGAATAACCTGATTGTCATTTTTCCCTTGATTTTCTTCAGCAAATTTCAAATAATAATCCAGACCGTGATTAGGCAAGCCCATTGAGTTGATACAGCCAAGTGGCGTTGCTTTCATTCGAGGGCTCTCGTTTCCTTCACGTGGTTGAGGGGTTGCGCTTTTAGTCACACAACCACCAGCTGTTGAACGTAAAATCTTAGTGAGTTCATCGGTTGTTGCGCAACGGATTCCTGCAGCGTTTAATAAAACGTTGTTAAATCTATACTTGCCAATGTTGGCCTTTAAAGAGATTTTATTTTGCAGCATTTGCCTGTTCCTCCCGTTTTGTCCAGTCCCAAGGGGCTTTGTGCCAAGTTGATAGTCGTGAATACTCCTCATCCGAGAACTTGTTTTCCTTGTGTCCTTGGGAAATAAGTTCCGCATAGCTCAAGAGTGGATGAAGTGTTGTATGTGCGTCCGCAAAGTTCTTGTCGGCATCCGGCATTCCATATGTAAAGACGGAAGCAACACCGATCACGTTAACGCCTTCGTTTCGAACAGCCTTCACTGCTCCTAAAACACTGCCACCGGTTGAAATCAAATCATCAATCAAGACAACCTTGTCATCTTTTCCGATACGGCCCTCAATCTGTTTTCCGGCACCATGATCCTTAGGCTTTGCCCGAACATAGATCAGCGGCAGATTCAAACGTTGTGCAACCCACGAAGCATGAGGAATACCGGCAGTCGCAACACCACCAATAACCGTTGCTTCGGGATAGTTTTTCCGAATTAATTCGGCCAACCCGTCGGCGATCATATCCCGTAACTCCGGAATTGAAATAGTCAGGCGAAAATCGGTATAAATTGGTGAAAGAATGCCACTTGCATATCGAAAAGGTTTCTTTAAATTAATACTGACGATTTTATTATCGATTAATGATTGAATGATTTTATCAGTTTGCATAATTCCACTCCTCTAGCATTTTGTGATAAGCGGCTACCGGATCGTTTGAGCGAATAATCGGTCGGCCGACAACCAGAGCCGAACTGCCATATTCTGCAGCTTGTTTTGGTGTTGCGGTTCTTGATTGGTCGTCCTTGGGGAAGTTGGCCGGACGGATTCCCGGTGTTACATAAAGGAAATCATCACCGACCTGCTTCTTTAACGAGCTGACTTCCAGTGGAGAGGTAATCACACCATCGGCACCGGACTTCTTAGCTAGTTTTGCCAGGGAAACAACTTGATCTACCATATCCAATCGGCAATTTTGTTCGTTCTTCAAGGCGTCTTCAGTAATTGAAGTCAACTCGGTAACGGCCAGTAATTTTGGCGTAGGGACGCCGGCTTCTTCACTTCCAAGTTCCAAGCCTTCCTTGGCAGCGGCAATCATTTCCGATCCGCCCAGTGCGTGAACGGTTGTATAGGTCACACCCATCCGACCAATTTGCATCATACCCATCTTTACGGTGTTGGGAATATCCTGAAGCTTAAGATCCAAGAAAACTTTGAACCCTTTGTTAAGCAGGCTGCGAACAATTTCCGGTCCCTCACCATAGAATAATTCCATCCCGATTTTAACGGTCATTTCTTCTCCGGTAGGAAACTTGTTGATAATCTTAAATAATCCTTCTCTATTCGCAACATCGAGCGATACAATTAGTGGTCCTCTCATGGTTAACCTCCGTTATTTTTACATAAAAAGAGCCCGGAATCATGCGATCCAATACATCCCTGCACTGAATTCTTCGCAAAATCACGGACTCTCTGATTATTTTATGTCGTCCGCTTTTGGCCTCTCTGAACCAATTTAAAGCTTTGTTATTTGTTAATTACTTTATCACGTCACGTGATTTTGTTCAAGTTGATTTTAGGGAAAATGGCACACTAACGGGTTCACAACTCTCAACCAGGGATAATGACTATACAAAAGGGCCTCATGAATCTTAACTAACTGTACGTTCAAGCGTCTTAATGTATACTATGTGTATCCCATATGATGAAAGAAGGTCTCCTCAACATGTCAGTTAAAATGAGAAAAGTTGGAAATCCCAATACACTAACAGTTCCCAATGATATTAAACCTATTGCTAAAGAATTCGATGTCTTTCAGGGTAGAGACGGTGTGATCGTTTACGTTCCAAAACACAAGAATCCGTTCCACGATGAAACCTTCATCAAATCACACAACCTTAAACAAAGTGAAGAATTCGGGGGACCCTTAATTGGCGAAGAAATCCCAAAAGACTAACAATTACGTTCCAAATCAGCAAGATATTATTTTTATTGATTTCGATCCATCTATTAGTCATGAGATTCGAAAACGTCGCCCGGCACTTGTTTTGAGCAATCAGGGGTACAGTCGTTTGACGCATTTAGTTGTCGTCTCCCCTATTACCCACGCAAACAATAACGCATTACGCAAAAGCGGTTTTTTAGTTCGCGTCATGAATAAAAATATAGATGGTTTTGTTAACCCATTGCAGTTTTATACCTATGATTTTGATAATAGAAACGCCGAATATGTCGGCTTACTTGATACGCCCAGTTTTATCAAAGTCAAACAGACCATTATTGATATTTTGAATTAATTTCCGTCATACTCATTTGAATAGTGCCATTCTTGCATTTTCTACCTATTCATGTCATACTATTTTCAGCAAAAAAATAACGAGTGCCGGTGAGCGCTCATTTTGGAGGAACGAGTATATGGAAAATACAAATACAACCGTTACGCACAGCCGTCATTTTACCAAGAATCAGAAATGGGTGATCGCTTCAACCAGTTCTGGCTTCGCATTGGAAAATATGGATGTGCTTTTTCTATCTTTTGCAATGAGTTCAATGATCAGCCAACTTCATTTAAGCGGTGGTGCCGCTGGGTTAATTGGCTCCATCACAAATTTGGGAATGCTGTTCGGGGGCGTTTTATTTGGACTGATCGGTGATCGATTTGGCCGCGTAAAAACCTTTACCTACACTATCTTCATCTTTGCCTTTGCGACTGCCGCCATGGCTTTTGCCAATAACATTGCCTTAATTTATGTCTTACGATTTCTGGCAGGTATCGGTGCCGGTGGTGAGTACGGCGTCGGTATTTCACTGATCGCCGAATCATTTCACAAAAATCAAATCGGCAAAATGACATCAATCGCTGCCATTGGCGGCCAAGTCGGTGCTATTCTAGCCGCAATTGCTGCAGCGTTCATTATCCCAAATCTCGGCTGGCACGCCCTGTTTCTGATCGGATTGGTACCGGTTATTCTAACCTATTTTGTCCGTCGGCATTTAACCGAAACAACCGCCTTTGTTGAAGCAAAAAAAGAAGAAACCGAATCAACGACCAGTGCTGTTTTCAAATTCATGTTCAGCTCCCCTAAACTGGCTTATCAAAGTTTTGCCCTGATGATCATGACAACCGTACAAATTGCCGGTTACTTCGGCTTGATGAACTGGCTGCCAATCATTGTTCAAAAACAACTTGGTTTAAACGTTTCCGGTTCATCGCTCTGGATGATTGCAACGATTATCGGTATGAGCCTTGGTATGATGACATTTGGCTCGATTCTTGACTTCTTCGGTCCACGCCGGGCATTTGGGATCTTCCTCGTTGCCTCTGCCGGCATGGTTTATACAATCACGTTAGCCCATAGTACCCTATCACTGCTGATTATCGGCGCCATAGTTGGATTCTTCTCAAATGGGATGTTTGGCGGTTACGGCGCCGTCATCAGCCGCCTTTATCCAACGGAAATCCGTTCAACCGCAAACAATATCATTGTTAATATCGGTCGTGCAGTTGGCGGTTTCTCCTCAGTTGTGATCGGCATTTTAATGGATAACTACTCGGTTGCCGTTGTAATGGGCTTCCTATCCGTGCTCTATATCATCAGCTTCACTACTATGATGACACTACCGGGGTTGAAGAAATTAGCTGTTAAAAATAGTTAATCCCCTTTTAACTATTATCTGCCTAAGGTCTGGAAACAACTTAGATTAACCATATTATTTCAAATTAATATTAAACAAAAAATTCTCGGCAAATTCAATTCAAATTTGTCGGGAATTTTTTAATAGACATCGCTCATTCATGCATTTTTAAAAAATTGTCATTAAAATTAAAACAACCAGTAGAACAAAAATCAAAATTAGTGTATCTACCCATGTATTAGCATGATGTTGATCACCTAAGTTTCCAATCATAGCTCTTTGAACGAAATCTACCATTATCGCCATTGGATGTTCAGAACCGTTCTTAATTTTTTTCTTATTATTCGCCACTAGGAAATATAGCCTCCAACTGTCTTTTAAGATAAAGTGCTGTCAACTTTAATTTAAGGCACCAGTTATGGAACAATGATTAATCATTGATAACACAATAACAATATATTTTTTTGAAAACAAGGTTTTCCAAAAAAAGTCAATAAAAGTTCAACTTATTTTCATATTTTATTAATTTTATGCTTATCTAATACTTAGTAATTTGAAATAATATAATTTAATATGTATCGAATTTTTTGATCCAAATTACTTTTAAATCATTAAATCATTTTTTAACACTAGCGCTTAAAAATAATAGATATTAAATTAAGTCACTTTGAAAAAGCAAGCATGATTATCTCTTAATTTATCATTATAAATTAACCAGCCATTGACTTATACGGATAAATAAAATATGATTTTATTGTAAGCGTATGCATTCTTCTTGGCATTTTCAATTACAATTATCAAAAATAAAACTTGGAGGCTTTTCTAATCATGTCAAACAATCAAACCGTCGGAACAATCGACAAGTTTGATGACTATCAAGGTCATCAAATTGACAAACTAACCCTTTCAAACGCCAATAACGTTTCGATCTCCGTTATTACACTCGGATCAACACTATACGAATTAAACGTCCCTGATAAAGAAGGCGGCGTTCGTAATCTTGTTTTAAACTTTGAACACAGTCAAGACTACTTTGAAAATCCATTTTACATCTGCATGGGTATTGGCCGTGTAGGTGGTCGAATTGCCGATGGCCAGCTGGTTGTTGACGGAAAGCAAACTCAATTACCACAAAATGAAGGTACGACAACCCTTCATGGTGGCCCAGACGGTTTCAACACGCAAATTTGGCAAGGTGAAATTGGTAAACAAGACGGAAATGACGTTATCATCATGCATCACCTTCAAAAATCAGAAGATGATGGGTTCCCTGGCGATATGGATGCAACCATTACCTACTCGCTCTCTGACGATAACGTGGTTTCGATGAATTTCTCCGCCAAGAGTTCTGAAGATACGGTCTTCAATCCAACCCAACACACTTACTTCAATTTGGGCAAAACGTCAGATATTATGAGCCATCAATTGAAGTTGAACGCAATCCAAGCGCTTAAACTCGATGATAAAAAGATCCCGACTAAAGACCGGATTGATGTTGAAGGGACGCCGTATGATTTTAGAAAGTCAAAGTCTCTCGGTGACGCAATTAACGCCATGTCGAACACTAAAGAAAAAGGCTTTGATGATGTCTTCGCTGTTCATCCGGATGCACACAACATTATCGCGGAATTAAAGGATCCCGACACTAACTGCTCTGTCGCAATTGAATCCAGCCGAAGCGGCATGATTCTCTTTACCGCAAATTCATTTACCAAAGACCATATGAACTTTGTCCGCACAAATGGCGTTGGACATCCTCATGAAGGCGTCGCCATGGAACCCATGATTCTACCTAAACCGGGTCAAGAAAAAGATTTTTCAGAAATGACCATCAAAAAAGATCAATCCGTTTCTTATGCAATTAAGTATCATCTTAGTTTCTAAGCCGGTTTATTAAAAACACTATTCATTTCTAACAAAGGGGTCAATCACGACTGCATGACAAGTGATTGGCCTCTTTGCTTAGAATGAATAGTGTTTAAATATTTTAAAAAGTCTCGGTAAGCTTGAGCGTACCGACCTTACAAATAAAAGACAATTGACAGTTTTCTTAATTCATTCTATTCTAATATCAACCCATAGTACGATTACTATTTCAACATTAGTTATTACGTATTTAGTCTATTAAAGGGAGATTATTAAATGAAGAAAATATTCAGCCAGCTGATATTCGTCATATTCGCATTATTGCTGTTTACAGTTTTCCCTTTCTCCGCAAATGCGGATACAGGTCATGTGAGAGATTCTCAAAAGCCATCAACAATATCCGATTCGATTACTATGACCATTTCAAAACAGTCAGCCTATTCAAAGCCAAAACGCTATCATACCAGTGCCAAGTCACATATTTCGCTATACAAAGCCCACATCTTTAGCCATGCTACAAAAGTTACTTTTAAATTAATCGGCTTTAGCAAAGCGGACACGACTTATAAGATTACTAAAGTCATCAATGCTCAAGGACTCAATTGGTACTATCTTAAAGGACACGGCTGGATTATAGGAGGAACCCACCCATCTCATGGCACAACCCACTAAATTAACCCATTGGTTCATCTATTATTGGGAATTTTGGTCAAAGGCTTTTATTTTTAATGCCACCGCAACCCGCAGTCAGTATTGGATTCCGTGGCTGATTAATAATGTTCTTTTCTTTGGATACGGATTTATCACCGGCCAATGGCAGCACTTCGCCAAATATGGCTCTGTCCGTTTGGGTCTTGCACCACCAAACTCCCTCGTACACGCGGTCATTATTCTTCTTGTAATGACAGTCCTTCTGATTGCCACTATCGGTCAATTCACCAGTCGGGCTCGTCGGCTTCACGATCTCAACCTCAGCAATTGGCTGATCTTATTACTTATCTTCCCTCTCGCCGGGAACCTAGTCCTTTTTATTTTGAACTTAATGCCTTCCAAAACAAATACCCTTTGGGGAATGAATCAATCCGATTATTAAAGGAAACTTAGATTTCCCTAATACGCTTTGTAATCTAGTAGTATAATCGACTTCAATAAAAGATTTTTATGAAGGGATTTGGTGCTATGGACACAAACACAATCAAGATTCAAGAAGGTTACATGCCATTTCGTGGTTACAAGACATACTACCGAATTATCGGTGAGCCAAGTGAAAATAAGGCACCGCTACTTTTAATTCACGGCGGCCCGGGATCTTCTCACAACTATTTCGAATTACTGGACGATTATGCGGCTACTGGTCGACAGCTCATCATGTATGATCAGGTAGGTTGCGGGAAATCATCGATTCCTGATGACCGCTCCGTTTATGTCAAAGAAACCTGGGCGGAAGAATTAGTTGCCCTCCGGAAATACCTGCATTTGGACAACATCCACATGCTTGGTCAATCTTGGGGTGGGATGCTGGAAATGTTCTACCTGACCAACTACGATCAATCCGGCATTAAAAGCGTCATGATCGATGGTTCTCCTGCGTCTATTAAATTATGGATACAAGAACAGCATCGATTGATTAAATACTTAAGTTATGAAGATCGTCAGGCAATCAGTGAGGCTGAGAGGACCGGTGACTTTTCCGGGCCAAAATACCTGGCTGCCAACGACAGATATATGGAGCGCTATTGCTGGGACGATCCTGACGAAAATTCTCCCGAACCGCTAAGACGGCCGACCAACGGTAAGAAAGCAAGCTTAATTGCCGAAGGACCTAACGAGTTTACTGAGAACGGCACGATCAGTGACTTCGATGTGACGGATCAACTCAAAAACATCCATGTCCCGGTTTTAGTCACCAACGGTACCGACGATTTATGCACACCACTTATCGCAAAATCGGTGTATGATCACATTCCAAACGCTAAATGGCATCTGTTTGCCAACAGCCGTCACTTAGCGTTGCTGGATCAACATGACGAATTTATTAAAGTGATGGATAATTGGTTAAACGCACATGACTAACTAGTCACTTTCAAGTGAGCGGGATTTTTCTCAAACAAAATCCCACTCATTTTTTAATTCAGATTAAGCTGAACGTAGTTACTTGAACACTCACAAAAGTTTGGAGGAATTATCATGCCGTTAATGCGAATCGATATGCTCAAAGGACGAACCGAAGACGAAATCAAGCAGGTTTTGGATATTTCTTATCATGTTATGCTGAAAACTTTCGGTGCGCCCAATGGTGACCGCTACCAAATCGTCACCCAACACGAACCATACGAAATGCCTGTTTTGGATACCGGATTGGGCATTAAACGAACCGACAGGGTCATTATCTTCAACCTGGTCACCCGACCACGGACAACCGAGCAAAAACAGCAGTTTTATCAACAATTGGTTGATCGACTGCACGAAAAATTGGGCATGCGAAAAGAAGACATCGTTGTCAGCCTGGTTGTTAACAGTGATGAAGATTGGAGCTTCGGACTCGGGAAAGCTCAGTTTCTAACTGGTGACCTTTGATTATTTTTCCCTTTTAATAGACAAACAACAAGCCAAGCACTCCCTAAATTGGGAATGCTCGGCTTGTTGTTATATTAAAACTCTTTTTTAATTGACTTTCAGCCTAAAGACCATTCTATACCCGACTTTTTTCCAAATCCCTGAAGCCAATATCTTTTCGATAGTAGAAATCCGACAGGTTGATTTTTGCCAATTCCGCATAAACTTTATCCTGAGTGGCTTGCAACGTTGGGGCATGATCCACAATTGTAAAAATCCGGCCGCCTGAACTAAACAATTTATCATTATCGCTGGTAACGCCGGCATAAAAAATGTTATCGGGTAACGCCGGCAGTGGAATATCCTGTTGCGGTGCTTGGGGATATCCCGGAGCTGCAACCACAACGCCCAAGTAATAATCGGAGTCCTGCCACTGCATGTCCGGTAATTGATGATCAACCAGGTCCATAATAACTTGGTAAAAATCACTCTTTAGTTGGGGCAGCAGAACTTGAGTTTCAGGATCTCCCAAACGAACATTGTATTCAATGACTTTAATACCGTCATTAGTCAGCATGCAGCCGATATAAATTGTGCCTGCGAACTCCAGACCTTCATTTTTAAGACCAGCCATAGTTGGATCAACAACCGTCTTAATTGTTTCCTGCAAGACATCATCTGTGATGTGGGGAACCGGTGAATAAGCGCCCATGCCTCCAGTATTTGGTCCGGTCTCACCTTCATGAATTTTCTTATGGTCTTGAGAAATCGGTAAAATCACTCGTTTATCTCCACCAACGAAAAGCATGAGGGAAAATTCTTCTCCTTCAAGATATTGTTCGATCAAGATTTCACCGGACTTTTCCAGCTCACTTCGAAGCAGTGGATTAACATCTGCTCGTTGGGTGACAATCGTGACACCCTTTCCGGCAGCCAAACCATTTTCTTTAACAACCAACGGCAAAGACAAGCTTTCAGCATAGGCCGCTGCTTTATCATAATCCGTGAAGGTTTCAAAATCAGCCGTAGGAATACCGTTTCGTTTCATGAAACGTTTGGCAAACGTCTTGTCGCTTTCAAGGCAGGCGGACGCCTGACCGGGTCCAAAGACTTTCAAACCGCGTTTTTGCAATGTATCAACTGCACCCATTGCCAACGGGACTTCCGGACCAACGAATGCCAAATCGATTTGATGACTTTCAGCAAAGTCTCCCAATTTCTGAAAGTCAGTTTCGTCAATTGCCACAAGATGGATACCATCTTTCTTCATCCCTGGATTTCCGGGTGCACAATAAACATTTTCAACCTGGGGACTCTTCATAAATGTTGCCGCGATCGTATGCTCACGCGCGCCTGATCCAATAACAAGAACGTTTGCCAATTTTATCTCTCCTTTATTTGACTATGTAACCAAGAAGTACAAACTTTCTTGGTTGAAATGCTTTGCTTCAAATGCTAACCGCTTTGTTTCGCACACTAATTAGGACTGCTCCTCAAAGCAACATTTTACATATAAGGGATAAATCTTAAAAATCCAAACCCAGGATTTCCAAGATTCACGCCTTATATTCCAAATGTTAACCGCTTTGTTTCGCACACTAATGTCTAAAGTGTCTTACTCCCGTTGTGACCATAGCAATGCCGTACTTATCGGCCATAGCAATCGAGTCTTTATCCCGAATACTGCCACCCGGTTGGATAATTGCTTTGATATCGTGTTGAGCAGCATACTCAACACAGTCGTCCATCGGGAAGAAGGCATCGGAGGCCATAATCGCATGCTCGTAGCCATCTTTTGGCATTGCCTTTTGAATAGCAATCTTGGCTGAATCAATCCGATTTGGCTGACCCATTCCAACACCCAATGTTTTAGTATCAGTTGTAACAACCACCGCGTTACTCTTAACGAACTTAACAATGTGTTGACCGAATTGGAGCGCTTTTAACTGTTGTTCAGTCGGTTGAGTCTTGGTAACCACCTTAAAATCAGGAATTTGATCGATTTGATGATCAGATTCTTGGATTAACATCCCGCCACTGACCGAAATGGTTTCAAAGCGGTCCGGTTGGTCACGGTGACTCAAATCAGCTTGAAGTAAACGGATATTCTTCTTTTTGGCTAGAATCTCGAAAGCTTCATCCGTAAACGATGGTGCAATAATAATTTCCAAGAAAATCTTGTGCATTTTTTCAGCAGTTTGCGCATCGATTTCACGATTGACGGCAATGATGCCTCCAAAAATTGACATTGGGTCGGACTCATAGGCTTCATCCCAAGCCTGACTAATATTATCGGCAGTGCCGACACCGCATGGGTTCATATGTTTCATCGCCACAACACACGGATCGTCAAATTCACTGACCATGTTCAAGGCAGCATTTGCATCCTTAATGTTGTTAAACGACAATTCCTTTCCGTGAAGCTGCTTGGTAATCACAGACAGCTTTGAAGGAATCGGATCACGGTAGAAAGCAGCCTTTTGATGACTGTTTTCACCATATCGAAGACTTTGTTGCTTCTCGTAGGTCAATGTCAATTGATCCGGGAATTCCTCTTCGGTTAAGTAGTTTGAAATAATGGCATCATAGGCAGCTGTGTGTCTGAAGACTTTTGCGGCCAAGTGTTTTCTAAACGCATTGTCGTCACTGTGAGCTTTAAGTGCGTCAATCACTGGTTGATAATCATTAGGATCAACAATTGTTAAAACACCGGCGAAGTTCTTGGCTGCGGCCCGCAACATGGAAGGCCCGCCAATATCAATTTGTTCAATTGCCTGGGCTTCGGTTGTCTCCGGCTTCTCAATGGTCTGTCTGAAGGGATAAAGATTAACTGCCACCAAATCAATCGGCGTAATTCCGGCATCCTTTAACTGCTTCATGTGATCCGGGTCATCCCGTTTAGCCAATAAACCGGCATGAATCTTTGGATGAAGGGTCTTTACCCGACCATCCAACATTTCGGGAAAACCGGTAACTTCTTCAACGCCCGTAACGTCAACGCCGCCGGCTTCCAATGCTTTTTTGGTACCGCCGGTTGAAACGATTTCGAAATCCAAATCTTTCAACTGTTTTGCAAAATCAACCAAATTAGTTTTATCGGAAACACTTAACAGAGCTCTTCTAGCCATTATGATATTTCTCCTCTTTCTAATAGTTGTTTGACTACCTCTGGATATAATCGATGTTCGGTAGCGTGAATTCGCTGCTCAAGTTCACTCAGCTTATCATCTTTATACACTGGCACCGTCCGTTGTGCAATCACTTTTCCGGAATCGATTCCGGAGTCAACCCAGTGGATAGTGACACCCGTTTCGTCAACACCGGCCTGATAAGCATCTTCAATCCCGTGACGGCCCGGAAACTTAGGCAACAAGGCCGGATGGATATTCACAATTTTTCCTTCATAAGTCGCTAACAGGGTTGGCCCGATAATTCGCATGTAACCGGCCAACAGGATAAAATCGATCTTTTCGTCCGCTAGTTTCCTGGCAATGACACTTTCGGCAGCCGCTTTATCGGGATAATCTTTAAAGTTAATCACAAAAGTCGGCACATTTTCCTTTTTAGCTCGATTCAACACGTTGGCTTTACGGTGATCACATACCAATAAGGCCACATTAATCGGTAAGCCTTCCTTCTTAAACGACTCACAGAGCGCGGTGAAATTAGTCCCTTCACCTGAAGCAAAAATGGCGATTCTTTTAACGTCTGGTTTCATAACAAATCCTCTCGAATCACAACTTTTTTTGAACCGGAAACCAATTTACCGACTTGGTAAACCGTCTCGCCGGCTTTTTCCAATTCAGCCTTCACGCGATCCACATCTGTCGGTCGAATGGCCAATACCATTCCGAGTCCCAAATTAAACGTCTGCTTCATGTCATCAAATGACAAGTGGCCGATCTTTTGTAAATTCGTCATGATGGCCGGTATCTGCCAACTATTCAGGTTGAACGCTGCATCCAAATGGTCAGGTAAAATCCGACCGACATTTTCAATCAGTCCCCCACCGGTAATGTGCGCAATTGATTGAACTAATCCCTGTTCAATCAACGGCAAAACCGATTTGACATAAATTCGAGTTGGTCGCAGTAACTCATGCTTTAGATCCAATTGACAACCCGGTAATGTCTCATCCAGTGAATAGTGGTTTTGTTTGAACAAAATATCCCGTACCAGGCTGAAACCGTTGGAGTGCAGGCCGTTGGAGGCCAAGCCCAGCAAAACATCGCCTTCTCGGAGATTATCCGATTTCAATAATTTATCCCGATCGGCAATCCCAACGGTAAAACCGGCCAAATCATAGTGACCGTGCTGATACATATCCGGCATTTCAGCCGTTTCGCCGCCAACCAATTTTGCATCAGCTTGAGAAACACCGTCAACAACACCGGTTAAAATGGCTTTTGCCTCAGCCTGGTTCAAATGACCGGTTCCCAAATAATCAAGGAAGAAAAGCGGTTTAGCGCCCTGTGCCAACACATCATTCACACACATGGCAACCAGATCAACCCCAATTGTGTCATGTATGCCGGCCTTAATTGCAATTAATAATTTGGTACCAACACCATCGGTTCCAGACACTAAAACCGGATTCTGATAATGACCCAAACTCAATGGAAACATGCCGCCAAAGGCACCCAGCGCATCGTTATGAGATAACTGTTTAATTTCATCAACCAATTTATACCCGGCGTTAATATCAACACCGGCTTTTTTATAGGCATCCATTTTATTTCCCTCTCATCCCATTTTTGCGGCGTGTAATTGAGCCTGATCACGATCATACTCTCTTTGATAATCATAAAGCGGCGTTGGGTATTTGCCATCAAAGTATGCGACACAAAGACCTTTATTAGGCGCAGTGGTTTTCAAGTTAACCGCTTTGATTAAACTTTCCACACTCAAGAATCCCAGTGAGTCAGCATCAAAGATCTGACGCATTTCTTCAATTGTATGATTGGCAGCAATCAGCTCACTGACGTGTTGAATATCAATTCCATAAAAGCATGGGTAGCGAAGCGGCGGTGACGCAATTCGCAAATGAACCGAAGCGGCCCCGGCATCCTTCAATAATTTAACAATCCGGCGACTGGTGGTTCCACGAACAATTGAGTCGTCAACCAAGACAACCCGCTTGCCTTTCACAACACCCTTAACTGCTGAAAGCTTCATATTGACACCCTGCTCACGTAATTCCTGAGTGGGTTCAATAAACGTTCGTGCCGAATACTGATTCTTCACAAGTCCCATTTCATAAGGCAAACCTGCTGCCTCGGCATAACCCATCGCTGCTGACAATGACGAATTTGGCACACCTGTCACAATATCGGCATCTGCCGGCTGTTCCTTGGCCAATATTTCTCCCATCCGCTTACGGGCGGAATGAACATTGACCCCATAGATATCGGAATCCGGACGGGCAAAATAAATAAATTCCATTGAGCAAATTGATAGCTGTGTGTCATCGGTATATTGATCAATCGTAATCCCGGTATCATCAATTTTGATTAATTGGCCGGGTTGGACATCAAATTTAAACTTGGCACCAACTGCTTCCAGCGCGCAGGTTTCACTGCAGACGACATAAGCACCGTTGGGCAATTGGCCAACAACCAATGGTCGAAAACCGTTTGGATCAAGAGCAGCGTACAGCCGATCCTTTGTGATAATCAGATAGGCAAAGCCTCCCTTGATGATATTCAGGGCTTCCTTCACCTGATCATCCAAATCAGGCGCCTGACTCAGACGAATCAAATGCATCAGGTTCTCGGTATCGGAACTTGAATGATAGATGGCCCCACGATCCTCCAACTGCTTTCGAATTGAAATAGCGTTGGTCAGATTACCGTTATGGGCTAATGCAAACTGGGTATCACTGAAATTGAATGGCAACGGTTGGATATTTTCCAACAAGTTACTACCGGCCGTGGAATAACGGACATGTCCGATTGCGGCATTTCCGTCAAGATCTGCGACTGCATTTGGTGAGTCAAAAACATCGGTTAACAGACCAAAGCCGCGTTTGGTACGCAACTCGCCATCGTTATTAACAGTAATGCCGGCGCCTTCCTGACCACGATGCTGAAGGGCAAACAGGCCAATGTAAGTTAAGCGTGCGGCATCCGGTGTTCCCCAAACGCCAAAGATACCGCATTCTTCATTTAAACTCTTTACTTCAGGCTGCATGGCAGTGCTCCCTTCCAAAGGTGAAATGCATCATCAACATCCATATCAAAGTAACCATCGGCTGCGGAAACAAATAAATGATTATTGTCAGTGACTTTTCCCAAACAATCGGCATTTTCACCCATCAACTTTTCAAACGCATCCTGATTTTCAGATGCAATTGACACAATAAATCGTGACTGGCTTTCCGAAAAGAATCGATCAACAGGCAAGTCGCTGGTGAGATCAACCCCGAGTTGATTGCCGAAGGTACTTTCGGCAACTGCCGTGATCAGGCCGCCCTCTGAAATATCATGGGCACTGTGTACCAAATCATTTTGGATGGCGTCGATCACTAATTGTTGCATTTGGGCTTCGTAGTCCAAGTCAAAATCAAATAGTTTTCCGGAAATCTTACCGGTCTGCATTTTTTGAATTTGAGAGCCGTTAAATCCGTTTCCTGTTCGACCGACAACGTAAACCAGGTCACCTGCCTGTTTAAAGTCCTGGGTCGTCACATGCTTCAACCCCTTGATCAAGCCAACCATGCCAACCATTGGCGTTGGATAAATCGGGACGTTATCGTATTCATTATTCAGTGAGACATTTCCTGAAATAACCGGCGCATTGAATTTCTCGCAGGCATCACTCATCCCCATAACCGCTTGATCCAATTCGTAAAATTGATCCGGCTTTTCGGGATTGCCAAAGTTCAGGCAATCAGTAATGCCAAGTGGGACAGCTCCTGAGGCAACGATGTTTCGAGCTGCTTCGGCAACTGCCATTTGGCCACCAATCCGAGGGTTCAAGTAAAGATAGCGGCCATTGACATCAGTCGTCATTGCCAAAGCTTTATCATAATGACGAACCCGCACAACCGCGGCATCCGATCCCGGTGCCACCACCGTATTTGTTTGAACCTGTGTATCATATGTTTGATAAATACTTTCCTTTGAAGCAATCGTTAACTGCGTCAACATCTGTTTTAAAGTCGCTGTTGGATTTTTAATTTCGGGCACAAATTGTTTGGTATCGGCATCCTTTAAATGCGCCGGCACTTCGGATTCTCGGTGATAAACCGGTGCTTGAGAAGCCAATGAGTCAACCGGAACGTCTGCAACAACGTTACCGTGCTGCAGCAATTGATAATGATCGCCTTCCGTCACATGGCCGATCACAACTGCATCAACACCATGATCGTCAAAAACGGTCAAGACTTCATCTTCATGTCCGGCCTTTACGCAAAGCAACATTCTTTCCTGTGACTCTGACAGCATAAGTTCAAATGGCGTCATGTCGGCTTCACGTTGCGGTACCAAATCGAGGTCAAGGACCATGCCGTTACCGCCGGCTTTAGAGCCCATTTCAGCTGATGATGATACCAATCCGGCTGCTCCCATATCCTGAATACCGACCAGTGAATCCGAATGATGATTAATAACATCCAGGCAAGCTTCCATAACCAATTTTTCAGTAAAGGGATCTCCAACCTGAACAGCCGAACGCTGGCTTTCATGTTCGGAATCAAATTGGAACGAAGCAAATGAAGCACCGTTTATACCGTCACGACCGGTTTTGGCACCCACATATACAATGCTGTTGCCGACACCGGCTGCAGCGCCGACTTCAATCTTATCGAGGTCCATCAAGCCAACACACATGACGTTAACCAATGGATTGTGTTCATAAGCATCGTCGAAACTCGTATCACCGCCAACGGTTGGTACCCCGATGCAATTACCGTAAGAGCTGATTCCCGCTACGATTTGAGAAATAAAGTAACGATCCTCATCGGTTTTAGGTGCACTGAAACGCAGGCTGTCAAGACAGGCAATCGGCCGGGCACCCATTGAAAAAATATCCCTTAAGATACCGCCGACACCGGTTGTCGCACCTTGAAAGGGCTCAACGGCTGAAGGATGATTATGACTTTCTGCTTTAAAAACGACCCCCTGGTTATCGCCGATATCAATAATGCCGGCGCCCTCGCCAGGCCCCTTCACAACATGTTCGCCCTTGGTATAGAACTTCTTTAATACAGGTTTGGAGTTCTTATAGGAACAATGTTCGCTCCACATGCCAGAAAAAAGGCCAACTTCTGTGTAATTTGGTAACCGATGTAAAACGTCATCCTTTATCAACTGATATTCATGATCCGACAACCCCATTGACTGATACAATTTTTGATCTCTGATTTGTTCCGGTGTAGCTTCAACCGACTGATTCATCACTTTATCCATGAGCGACTACCTCTCGACTTTTTACATAGTTAACAATTGACTGAAAAATACCAACGCCATCGCTTGATCCCAAGATATCTTCAACGGCTCGTTCCGGATGGGGCATCATACCCAGGACGTTTCCGGCTTTATTGGTAATTCCGGCAATGTTGGCGACGCTTCCGTTGGGGTTGTTTCGATATTTAAAAATAATCTGATCATTGGCAATCAACCGCTTTAAAGTCTCCTGATCACAGTAATAATTACCATCTCCATGAGCAATCGGCAGGTTGATAATTTGTGCCAACTTAAAAGCTGAAGAAAATAGTGAACCAGCATTATTAACGACCAGCGGTTCTGTCTGACAGATAAATTTGGCTGAAACATTTTTTTGGAGGCTGCCGGGCAATAACCCGGCTTCCGTTAAAATCTGAAATCCGTTGCAAATTCCCAGAACCGGTCGACCACTTTTGGCAAATTCCTGAAGTGCCGGAATAATTGGTGAGAAGCGGGCAATCGCACCACTGCGAAGATAATCTCCGTATGAAAAGCCGCCGGGAATTAAGACAGCGTCAAAGCCTTCTAATGAGTTCTTCTTGTAAGAAACCAATTCAACTTCTTCATTCATAATGTCTTGAATCGCGTAGTACAGATCCATTTCACAGTTGGAACCTGGGAACGCAAGGATTGCAAATTTCATTGAGCAGCCTCCGTTTCAGTAATGTCGTAATGATAATTTTCCATGTTGTAGTTAGCCAGCATCTTATCGCAGATATCGTTAATTTCCTTATTCAAGTCGTCGCGTGAAATGTCGTCGGCAACGGTAATTTCAAAATATTTACCAAGTTTGAGATCATTGACATTATCGTATCCCAAACGGCCGAGTGCCTTCTGAATGGCTTGTGCCTCAGGATTTAAAATTGATTTTTTATAGTTAACGTATACTTTTACCAAAGCCATTATTGAACATCCTCCACTTTTTCCAAGCGCCCCAGCAGCTCTTTATAGACAGGCACCAATGCACCAAGCCCTTTTCTAAAGACATCTTTATCAAGCGACTTCTTGGTTGTGCGATCAATTAAGCGACAGCTGTCTGGTGAAATCTCATCTGCCAAAATCAACTGACCATCACTGGTCATACCAAATTCAACTTTGAAATCAACCAAATCAACATTCATTTCGGAAAAGATCTCTTTCAAGCGATCATTGACCTTTAAAGCAATGTCACGGATTTTTTTCATTTGATCCTCGGTTGCTACATTAAGCGCTTCGGCATCAAAATCATTAATAAAGGGATCGTCAAGCTCGTCACTCTTGTAGAAAAACTCGGTAACCGGCTTTTCAAATGCCATTAAATGTTCGACGCCATACCGTTTTTCAAAACTGCCTGAAGCAAAATTTCGAACGACCGTTTCCAACGGAATGATTTTGACCCGCTTAACCAATTGGTTGTTAGCATCCAATTGCTTGATAAAGTGATTTTCAATACCGTGCTTTGCCAAGTCCGTAAAAATTAACGATGAAATTTCACAGTTGGTCTGGCCTTTTCCCTGCATCTGAACTTTTTTCTTACCATTAAAAGCCGTTACTTGATCCATGTAATGAACCCACATGATGTCGGGATCATTTGTGGTAAACATTTCTTTGGCTTTACCTTTGTACAATAAATCTTTCTTTTCGATATCAGCAATTTCAGTCATTTTAATTTTCTCCCTTTAACATGTCGATTGATTTCAATAACTGGTCGATGTCATCACCTAAAACGGTCACATGACCCATTTTGCGTTGTGGGCGAATTTCCGCTTTGCCGTAATCGTGGAAATGCCATTCCGGATGATCTTTAAGCAGGTTCCTTGCAAGCGTTAAGTCGGTGCCAAGCAGGTTTCTCATAACAGCCGGCTTTTCTTGTACAATTTGAGGAATCGGCAATCCGCAAATGCTTCTGATATGTGCTTCAAATTGTGAAATGTTGCAGGCCTCAATGGTGAAATGACCTGAATTATGTGGGCGGGGTGCCAACTCGTTAACCATCAAATCCTTGTCATCAATGACAAAGAGTTCAATACCGAGCACACCGTACAAATCAAGTTTATTGGCAATAGTTTCTGCATAGTCATGCGCTTTTTGATGAATGGTTTTTGAGAACCGGCCGGGAGCGATCGTTGTATGAAGAATGTGATTCTTATGTCGGTTTTCAACCAATGGAAATGTGATCACCTTGCCGTTGACATCCCTTGTAACCATCACCGATGCTTCGGCAATAAAGGACTGGCGGGCTTCAAGAATGCATTGGGATTTCCCATAAAGTTCAACGGCCTTTTCAATATCTTGAGGGCTGTTAATATCCATTTGACCATGGCCATCATAACCGCCCGATACGGTTTTCAGGATTGCCGGATAACCGACTTCTTTTATGGCATCTGTCATAGATGCTTCATCTGAAACAGCCGCAAAGTTGGTTACCGGAATACCGGCTTGGCGAAGAAAGTTTTTTTCGTTTAAACGTTCGCCGGTGATGTGCAGTAAGTTGACTCCCTGCGGAAGTTCGGCAACTTTTTTGGCTTTTAATAAAGCATCCTCATCAACGTTTTCAAATTCATAAGTTAAAACGTCGCTTTTATCGGCTAATTCCATCAGTGAGTCAACGTCATCGTATTCAGCCACAATCTGAAAGTCGGCAACCTGACCGGCAGGTGCCTGAGGCGTTGGATCTAGAATACCGACTTTGTATCCCATTGATTTGGCAATCAACGCCATCATCTGTCCGAGTTGCCCACCACCAACAATGCCGATGGTTGCCGGTGGCAAAAGTGTTTTAATCGAATTGCTGCTCACTGTTTTTGGCCTCCACTCGTTGTTCGTGTTTTAAATCTAAAAGTTTCTGTTGAATTGATTGATCTTCAACTCCCAAAATCTGGGCGGCCAACAAGGCAGCATTCTTTGCGCCGGATTCGCCGATACTAACAGTAGCCACGGGGGCACCAAATGGCATTTGGACAATTGAAAGCAGGGAATCAACACCATTTAATGTTCGGGTTTTAATTGGTACACCGATGACAGGCAGCGTTGTGTTTGCGGCGATCATTCCCGGCAAATGGGCAGCCCCACCGGCACCTGCAATGATAACTTTTAAGCCTTTATTTCGTGCCGACTTTCCAAATGCTTGAAGTTCATAGGGCATTCGATGTGCTGAAATGACGTGCTTCTCATACGAAATCTCCAAGTTATCCAATTGCTGACAGGCCAATTTCATTGTTGGCCAATCCGAGATTGATCCCATTGCAACCCCAACGATGTTTGCCATCATAACCACTCACCTTTTAAATTATTTTGTGTCTAAATAATACTTAACAATTAAGCGAAAGTCAATATCTAAAGTTCGTGTTTTGCTGTATATTTCCGACCAAAAATTTACATTGTGTAAGATTGTTCGTCTTTGCTTGAAATAATGATATCATTTAGCATTTATTTCAGTTGGTTGATAATAAAACAGCTATAAAATAGGAAACACGAACTGGTTTTGTAACTTTAATTTAATTGTTCGTGTCTAAGGCGATTTTGTTTTGATGCGGTTTTTGTTTTTAGGCAAAACTAATGATCTAATGTGAAATTATGATATAAGTTCGACAAAATCATTACAAATTGCGTCAAATAAGTTGCCCTACAAAAAAAGGATCCTTCACGACTCTTTGATCATAGAGTCATTAAGGATCCTTCTTCGATATACCTGCAATTTAATCAGTCTGCATCGTCTTCTTCATCCAGCCCTTCCCTCGGCGTCTTACCCAAGAGTGCCTGTAAGAAAGCAATGTTATGATTATTTTCACCCAATAACGTAGTGAGATGCTGTGCCAAAACGGGACGATCTTCTTTTTCCGCCAATTTAATTGCCCGGGTTACAAAGAGGTTCGATGTATCGTAGTCATGAACCAAATCGTCGACCAGCCAGTCGGCATTCTGATACTTGTTTCGACCATTTTCCTGAAGCATGGCATATTCGGTGAATTCCTTTTGAGTTGTCGGCGTCAACAGCGCCTCATCAATCAAAACACTTCCCATAGTATCTTTTTGACGATAGGCCTGCTGCAATAAATCGGCTATCGTTTGCTTCAGTGAGGCTGCATTCATCCCCTTAACATACCATTTGATCTGCTGCAGCTTATCAGCCAGGACCACCAAATTTGACACAATGTGGCCGGTCATTGCCCCGGCTGTTGGCGTATGGTGATCAAGATCCGCTTCTTAACTTCTGCTTCATACAATTTTTCCGGTGTTTGCGTTGTCATTTTAGTCACTCCTACTTAACTTTCATTGATTTAACTTCATAGCCCAGGTCAGTCACGGTGTTTGATAATTGATCTGCAGAAATCCGATCCGCATCAAATTCCGCTTTGACTTTGGCAGCGTTAAACAAAACCTTAACAGTCTCCACGCCTGCTTGTTTCTCCAACGCACCTTGGATCTTTTGCATACATGACGGGCATGATAATGCATCTAATTGTAAAATTGCTTTACTCATTTTAACGACCTCCGTTTTTCTTTCTATAATTAAGATAACTTAACTCGGCTCTCAGTTACTTGATCTACATCAATTTTTGGTGATTTTGTTTGATAGTGGATGAGTCGCATGGCGTTAAAAATAACAACCAGAATACTGGCCTCGTGAACCAGCATGCCGCTAGCCATATAGATATAGCCTGCTATCAACCCGACGAGCAGGAATACAACCGTTCCAACCGCAATAATGATATTTTCTTTCGTATTTAACACTGTCTTTTTAGCCAAGCCAAAAGCATGAACCAACTCATCGAATCCGGAAGACATCAGAACAACATCGGACGTTTCAACCGCAACATCGGTACCGCTTCCCATCGCAATGCCAATGTCCGCAGTGGCAATCGATGGACTGTCATTAATACCGTCACCAACAAAGGCGACTTTTTGACCCTCGTTTTGAAATTGCTTAACAAAAGTGACCTTTTGCTCCGGAAGCAAATCTGCATGCAACTCATCAATTTGCAACTGTTTGGCAACTGCTTGGGCCGCCAATTGATTATCCCCAGTCAGCATCACTGTTTTTTTGACACCCATTTTTTTCAATTGTTGTAAGCTTTCCTTAACGCCGGTTCGAACGACATCCGAGATACCAACAATCGTTTGAACAGAATGATTCACGGCCACAATTACCGAAGAACTCCCCTGTCGCTGAATGGCATGCAGATCGTCCAACTGTTTGGTCGATAACTCAATCCGGTTATCCGCCATTAACTGTTGGTTACCGATTAATACCCGTTCTTGATTCACAAGGGCATTAATGCCGCGACCTTTAATCGTATTGCTGGACGTAACCGATATATATGAAAAATCAAGATGCTTCGATTGGACGAAATCAACCACTGCTTTAGCCAGAGGATGATCGGACTGACTTTCAACCGCTGCTGCCACCAATAATCCTTTTTCGTCATCACTGTAAGTGTGAAAATGGGTTACGGCCGTTTTGCCTTCAGTCAGTGTCCCGGTTTTATCAAAGATAATCGTATCTACGTGACTCAATGTGTTCATCACGTCGCCACCTTTAACCAACACACCATGTTTGGCACCATTACCAATTCCGGCAACGTTTGACACCGGGGCGCCTATTACCAAAGCACCGGGGCACCCTAATACCAATACCGTTATTGCTAAACGAAAATCGGAAAAAATAATACCGACAAGTGCCGCAATGATTAAAACGGCTGGTGTATAGTAGGTCGCAAATCGATCAATAAACTTTTCAGCTGGGGATTTAGTATCCTGCGCATTTTCAACCAATTCAACTATTTTGCCAAAGGTTGTATCATCGCCAACTTTGGTGGCTTGAACTTTTAACGTCCCGTTATCCAAAATAGTACCTGAATAAACAGAATCCCCGCTGGTTTTAGAAACTAATTTTGCTTCGCCGGTAATACTGGCTTCGTTAACGTGACCGGATCCTGAAACAATTCGACCGTCAACCGGCACTTGAGCACCTGTCTTAACCAATACGACGTCACCCGTGTCTACAAAGTCAACATCCGTTTCTTCGATTTGATCATGTTCACCAATGACAAGTGCCGTTGTTGGTGCCATTTCAGTCAGATCTTTAATAGAATGTCGGGTCTTTGCCAGTGTTTTATTTTCCAAAAAAGTTCCAAAAAGAAATAGGAATGTGACGATGGCCGACTCATTGTATTCACCAATAATGAATGCCCCAACAACTGCAATACTGACCAACAGTTCAATACTGATTGTTTTAAATCGCAAAGCTGAGAATGCTCTTAGAACAATGGGAACCGCCGAAATAATGGAAGCTAAGATAAATGACCAGGTATATAACCACCCTATCTTGGTGATGTTCCCCAATAAGCCAATACCGATTAAAGCTGCCGTTATTAATGTAATTTGATTAATATGCTGATTAATAAAGCGTTGAAATTTCATTTAAATGTCTCCTCCCCGATATGATACATTTAGTATATGGGGATTTTAGATTTAAATAATTGATGCAGATCAAGAATTCAATCTTTTCCAAGACTTTTCTTTCATTATGTGGGTCATAACCGATATACTAAACATAGAAAGCTTAAAGGAGGACAAACATGAAAATTATCGTCATCGGTGCCACCGGTCGGGTTGGCAAGCAAGTTGTTTCAAAGTTGGCTGAAAACAAGAGCGATCAAGTTCTTGCGGGTGCCCGTAAACCTGAAAGTATCGAAAAGGGCTCTAATATCAAACCTTTCAAGATTGATTTACACGACACTAAAGACAACATCCTAAAAGCGTTGCCGGAAGCTGACGCATTGATCTTTACTGCTGGTTCCGGCGGTAAAGATCTTCTGCAGGTTGACTTGAATGGTGCCGTTAAAGTCATGATAGAGGCGGCTAAACGCGGAATCGACCGCTTTGTTATGCTGAGCTCCAAGGACTCTTTGACCCCTGATTCATTTAGCGGCGACAATCCGTCCCCACTTGCAAATTATCTAATTTCCAAACATTTTGCCGACCTTTGGTTAATTAAGAATACAACCTTGGATTACACGATTCTTCAGCCAACGGCTCTGACAGAAACCCCAGGTTCCGGTAAAGTAAGTTTGGGTGAATACACCAAGAACGAAAATAGCATCGAAAACGTGGCGGATGTACTTGCAGAAATTGTTAAAGATGATCATACCATTGGCAAAATTCTTCCAATGAGTGATGGTGCGACGCCAATTACAGATGCAGTTGCCGAAGTTAAATCTTAAACAAACAGTTATCCTATTTAAAGTAGGATAACTGTTTTTGTAATATTTGTTATATTATATGACATCCACCGGTTAATCACCAAAATAAATTTTAGCTTTTTCTGTGATTTTTGAATTGCTTTTTAACAGGCTTTTGAGACCGGTTCCATTTTTTAACACTCTTAGAATTAAATAAGAACGTTTCTAACAAACACTAGACGGTTTGCATTGATGATGTTAGAATTTATGACATTAAATAAAAAGGGAAGCGATGTTATGAATGCTGCTAATACTTCATTTATGATTCTGTCTAGTATTTTGGTCTTATTCATGACACCCGGGCTGGCTTTCTTCTACGGCGGCCTGGTGTCAAAACGAAACGTTGTCAACACGATGTTATCTGTATTCGTCATGACTGGAGTCGCAATTGTCCTCTGGATCATGGTTGGCTACAGTTTATCATTTGAAGGAGATATTCACGGGATCGTCGGAACGTTAGATAATTTCTTTATGAACGGTGTTAAATTGGGCACCTTAACCGCAACTAAAATTCCAACCGGAATCTTTTCCGTTTTTGAAATGATGTTTGCCATTATCACACCGGCTTTATTCGTAGGAGCGGTTGTTGGTCGAATTAAGTTTAATTTTTTACTGGTTTTCCTAATTCTCTGGTCAATCTTAATTTACTACCCAATGGTTCACTTGGTTTGGAGTCCTAATGGTCTTCTAGCCGGACTTGGTACATTGGACTTTGCCGGTGGAACCGTTGTTCATATTAACGCTGGTATTACCGCCTTTGTTCTATCAGCCTTTCTTGGTAAACGAATCAAATTCGGTGATAAACCTCACACCCACTACAATTTACCATGGGTTTTGCTCGGAACTGCCATTCTTTGGATTGGTTGGTATGGCTTTAATGCCGGTTCAGCACTTGGAGTTGATAACATTGCTGCTCAAGCAACGATTACCACAACCATGTCAACCGGTACCGCAATGGTTACCTGGATGATTCTGGATATGATCATTTCCGGAAAACCAACCTTAGTTGGTGTTTGTACCGGTACCCTTTGTGGACTGGTTGGTATTACACCTGCCTGTGGTTTTGTAACAATTGCCGGCTCATTTTGGATCGGCATGTTCTCAACCTTTGCCAGCTACTTCTTCGTTAACTACCTCAAAGACAGAATCGGTGTTGATGACGCCCTCGATGCCTTTGGATGCCATGGTGTTAGCGGAATTGTCGGCAGTATCTTTACCGGTTTGTTTGCTACAAAGGCAGTTAACCCAATCGTGTCCCACAACGGCCTCTTCTATGGTGGCGGTTGGCATCAATTAGGTATCCAAGTATTTGCCACCCTTGTCACCATCGTCTTTGTATCAATCGCCGCAACCATTATTATTAAAGTACTTGGATTAATCATGCCGATGCGTGTTGATCGCAAGGAAGAGGAAATTGGACTTGATAAAGGTGAACACGGTGAGGAAGCCGATTACACCGTTGATATCAGTAATGATATGGATGCTTATCAATCCGATATGAATATGTATGCTAAGGAATTCAGAGGCCAAATGGCAGGTTTGAATTCACCGAAAACACCCGGTCCCAGAGACCATTGACAGAAAAATAACTAACATCGCCAAAAAGTTAATAAAAACTGCTTTTGAAGTCTGCTATACTGATTTCAAAAGCAGTTTTTGCGATATTAAGGAAGCGAGATACAATGACTTATTCACGTTCAGAGCATGTTGAACTGGTCAATATGTGTATGATTTATAACCCGAAAACAAAAGAAGTACTGGTTGAAGATAAAACAGACGTTACCTGGAAGTTTGGTCATACTTTTCCAGGCGGTCATGTCGAAAGAAACGAAAGTCTTTATGATGCCATGGTCCGGGAGGTCTACGAAGAGACCGGCTTAACCATTACCCAGCTGGAATCATGCGGTACTGTTGAATGGTTTAATCAAGATCCCCTTTACCGGCGATTGGGTTTTCTATACAAGACAAGCCATTTTTCCGGAACGTTGAAGCAAAGCAGCGAAGGCAAAATCTATTGGATGCCATTGGCGGATCTCAACGAGAACAACACTGCCGAAAGCTTTATGACATTTTTAAAAATATTTACCGAACCCACTACTGTGGATGCCACTTCAAAAATCATGAACGGCTCTTTATCGATAATCCCCAAAGAAGCATGAGAGAAGACAATAGGATATAATACGGGTGTCCCCTATTAGGAAAGCGGATTCAATATTTAAGAGGGAGGCCCGGATCATGCAAAATTATCTGATTATTTACAATGGAACAGCTGGCAAATCCGATAACGAAACGATTGCGAAAAAGGCACAGCGAATGTTGCATCAAGCAGGGAAAAATGTTGATTTAGCAGCGACCAGCTCTGAAAAAGATGCCGTTAAGCAGGCTAAAGCATCAACCAGTCGTTATGATTGTTTAGTGACAATTGGCGGTGACGGTTCTATTAACACTGCCTGCGCAGGCTTTCTTAAAGCTGGGCAATCAATTCCTTTGGGTATCATCCCCGGTGGCACCGTTAATAATTTCGCCAGAGCCTTAAAGATCCCTCTCAATACAGACAAGGCCATTCAAAATTTAATTGATGGCTCTCCTGCAAAAGTTGATCTTGCAACCATTGGTGATACACCAATGGTTAGCAGCTTAACACTGGGACGATTGGCAGATATTTCTCAAAATGTCAAACAGGCCGAGAAGCGAAAATTTGGTACGATGATTTACCTTTTTAAGGGAATTAAAGAATTGTTTACAAACCGTTCGTATAAATTAAAAATTGATGCAGACGGGACCAGTGAAACATTGCGTGCTCAGATCCTACTCATCACCACAACCAATTCCGTCGGTGGGTATGTTGCCTTTAATCCGGACGCAACATATGACGATGATTGCCTGCACGTCTTTCTTCTAAAAAAATTCACGCTCCCTAAAATAATGACCTATGGTGCCTTTTTCCTTTCCGGAAACCTAAAGAATGCCAGGGGCGTTAAGTATATAAAATGCCAACAGATTCGAATCGAAAACTTATCTTCCAGAAAGATCAAAACCCGAATTGATGGTGATCCGGCAATGGCCTTACCGATTACTGTGAAGGTAAAAGCGGATTTCTTGAAAATACTATTGCCTAAGTCATTAAGATAAGAAATATCCCCTGAAGTTAAAGGACTTTAACTCCGGGGGATATTTCTTATTAATAATGGTCATCTTCTTTATAAGGACAACCTATTATCTAGTACTTCGATTGTAACGCTTTGCTCATATTTTCCATCATTTCCGTAACACTCTGACTATTAAAAATACTGCTATTTTTATCTTCAAGGTTATTATAGTCTTCAATTAACAGGTAAGCAGATAAATACCGTTGAAGCGCCACTTTGCTCGCTTTTACGTCGTCACTTTCAGTCAGTGTCGAACCGCTCACAACTGCCAAAGCAAACTTATCTGGATTAATCTTGATCTTTTTGCTGCTCATTTAATCAACTCCCGTAACTATTTACATCAATAAGCCGATTTTTTTACAGATGATCAATTAATCGTTCCCGAAGTTTCTCAGCTAATTTATCATCACTCATTGCCGGCCGTGTGTTTGACAATGTCATCACCCTGGCTTCCGCGGTTGCCTTGATAAAGTGGTGCTCCCATTTGTCTTCATCATCACTATCACCCAACGTTCTTAGGTAATGACGCAGGAATTCGAGCTGTGAAACGGCCAATGGCACATTGTTATAGCCATCATTTTTATAAAAGTCACGCCATTTTGTTGATGGATTCGTCTTTTCAGCAATCGTAATTTCATTTAAGTATCGGTATGCTTCATCAGTCACCAAGAATGGCTTAACGTAATCATCAGACTTCTTCGCTTTAGACACTTCCTGATATGCTTCAATGACCAAATGAAATGCTTTTAAGCCACGTGCTTGATTAATCACGCTTAAATACAAATCCCCATATAAACGTCGGGAATCTTCCTGATCTAACGTCAATAATAATTCTCGAACCTGCAGTAACAAAGTATCCCAATCTGCTAGTTTAGGTGTAATAAGTTGATCCAATTTCTCCAATGATTTATCCAATTTTGCATCACCGACTACCCAGCCCGCATCACTCAATTTATCTTGACCACTAACCCAAGCCTTAATAAGGCGTCGAATTAAATAAGGTGCAAACTCATCACCGGCCGTTTCATCCGTATGTGGTCCATACTGAACGATTGCTTGCCAGTATTGATCATATAATTGAACGACCTCATCACGCTTTTTGGCATAATAATGAGTAACATAATCTTTCAAAATAGTTTCATTATTGCGTGCCGAATAATCAGTCAACCACGACTTGGCAACTTCTCTTAAATAGAGAATATGAGGTTTGATGCTTCCGGTATTAATTAATTCCAGTGTATCAAAATGATGCTGACGAACCTTCATTAGCTCAGAAGATACAAAAGCCGGACTATTTGACAGCAAGCCTAAAAAATTGGAAGCCTGAAGATCATGAAAGGCCACATGATAGTAAATCCCCCGCTGACGATGTTCAGGATTGGCAGCTTCTAGAATAGGTGACCGTGGATTATCCAACCCCTGACGTCTGGATACCATTTTCCCATAACCACTATCGGCCCAAATCTCAATAATATCATTTGGTACTTTAATCAGCCCCTTATTGTAGAGTCCGGTTAATTCACCATACACATTCAGGGCCATGGGTGCACCTGGATCAAGTTCCTTTACCATGTTGTATTGTTCTTTAATAATTCCATTAATAACGTCGGCAATCGCGTGATCATCCCACTTTCGACTGTCATCGTCCAGCCAGAAAGGCTTATCACCCTGACCACGAAAGCCAAGACTATAAATGGTTGGTGTCCCTTTTTGTTCCATAATGGCATCCCGCCATAATTTTCTAAATAAGTCAGGATACTTGATAAACGAAGCCGTTAAGGTTGGATATTCCCGGGCAAACATTTTAGCACCCAACGGTTCAGCATGATGGTGTGCAATCATCAAGCCAAATTCTTTGGCCGGCTGTCTATTGATTTGCGAATTAATGTCCGTTCCCGGAACAATGAGGTTGCACCCCACACGCAAGGCTGTTTCAAAAATTCGCTGCCAAACGTATCTTTGAGAATCATGGTCTTCCCAGCCCATAATTAATAATTCATCATTAACAAACCAGCCACGATATTTGGTTTGAAATTCAGGAAGATGCAAATCAAAATTCGTCCATTTAATTGTGTCTTTAGTTACGGGAAGTTTATCCATCCAGTACCAAAAATCATCTACACCCAGTATCTCCCTTGAGATTGCAAGGGCTCCGTACATAACACCAAGCGCAGTCTTGGCTGTCAATTTCACGATATCAGCAGATACGAATGCAATCCGGTAAGCATCACCTTCTACCGTTGCTTGTGGATCAAGTATCAGCTCAATTCGGTTTTCATCTACGTCCTTTGTAGTTACTTTTTCAATATCCCGTTGTAAAATCATACTGGCGTTTTTTAACACCGGATTCCTAAAATCGGATGCTTTTACAATCGTTTTTTTTGAGATAATAAACGCTTTTTCAGCCAATTGTTTCTCCCTTCTGAATATCCGTTACTATTGATAACACCTTTAATGACTACTGATCATCACTGTCTGGAACACCCGCAACCACTTGAAAGACATCGGCTAACGACATATTCTGATCAGCAAATTTCTTGTGTAAAATTAATTTTCTGAAGTCTTCAATAGACATCTTTTCAGTTTGCTTGAACGGTAATGCCGTCGACTCGTTCTTTCCAGCTTGATTTATTCCTGTTATCAACGTGATCACCAATCCATCATGGCTATCCAGTCGCACAGTGTAATGTTCATAGTATGACGGAATGTCATATGAACCGCTTAATTCCTGATGTTCTTTAAAATAGTTCGTGATAAAGTCTTTAAATGTTGTTTCAGACTTTAACGCTTCTTTCCAATTCGATCCATTTTCTGCCATAATGAAGCCTCCTATTTCAGCGATAAACCCGATATATAATAAACAACATGGTCCGATCGCTTTCCGGATTCATGCCATTTGTAATTAAAAATTGATATAAGCTATTTTTGAATCGTTGGCTTATCATTTTTCTTCCAAAAATCAATCGAATCATATTTAACACCGGTAAGATCCTCACAAACCGCCTTGGTGTGTGGATCAACATCTTTCATGCTGCCGCCCTTTTGAAGACGCCCTAGTTCCTGAGCCAGAACCTTAAAAGTCTTCTTGCTCAAGTGGAATCGAGCAGCAAAGAACATTGCCAGCAGAATCATAAATCCGACACCACCGGATACGATGAAAATAATCATGTTGGTTGCACTTTGTGGTTGAGAAACCGCACCACTTGCTGATTGACGGAAGTGTGCAAAATCAAGCAAATACCCGGCAACAACCGACGCAAGCCCTTGGCTAATTTGATTGATAAAGGTCATCACTGATGCAAACAATCCGGCACGATTCTTACCAGTTACCAATGTATCCAAGTCCGGGATAAATGGAAAGACGTTCCAAGGTGCAAAGTACAAAATGTACAGTCCAACTTCATAGAATGACATACCGACAATCAGCCAGACCATCATGTGTGCCGGACGTGTCAAAGCAACAAATGCCCAATTGGCCGCACTTATCAAGATCAATGAGTAGCCAAAGATATAAAGTGATCGATAAGTAAACTTTGTCACTGCAAAGCCAGCAATAATCGTTACTGGAATTGAAACGATACTCAGAGATTGTAGGAATCCCGAAACACTGGTCGACATTCTCAATACGTAGACGATGTAATAAACGAACACAGTGGAGAACAAAATTGTTGCGAAATAGGAACTTAGATAAATCCCCATGTGTAATCTGAACGTCTTAATTTTAAAAGTCGAGAAGTAGTTTTTAAGCTCTGATTTAAGATTAGGCTTCTGACCATTATTTTCTTCCAATGCTTCAGCTTCAAGCTTTTTGGCTTCCTTCTTGGTCACAAAATGTTCCCAAGTAGTGTGGTAAGTAATCAGAATCAGGAAGAATGTTGCAACTGAAAAAATAACTTGCATTAAGATATAGGGTTCAGGTGATGACTTAGGAAAATACTTGAATAATTGGGCAGGAACAAATTGGGTTAACATACCACCTAGTCCGGCTAAAACCATTCGCGTCGTTGACATCTTGGTTCGCGCATTGAAGTCCTTGGTCATTTCATTAGGCAGCGTTTCCCAAGGAATCTGAAGTGTCGACATCAGAACTGTCACAATCAGAGAACTGTCACAATCAGATAAGTAATTAAATAATACCAAAAGTTCATTCCAGCAACCCACATCGTAATTGCGATCAAAACTGCGGGAGCCGCAGCTAAAATAAACAAATGACGCCGACCGTATTTCCGGCCTATTTTATATTTATAAACATTATCTGAAATATTTCCCATTATCAGAGAAACAATGGCATCTGCCACACGACCAATCAGGAAAATAGTAGCTCCTTGACCGGCACTTAAACCAGCAAAGGTGGTGTAGAAGAACATCAACCAAGCCCCAACCAGTCCCTGCATCGAAATACTGAAAAATGAGAAAGCACCAAATCCAAGTGAACGCCAAATACCAACTTTGCCACGACTCTGATAAATCCGCTTATTGGCGTATTCATCCCAGCCATCGTGAACAACTGATTGCTTATTATTTGTATCCATTATCGAAGAACCCTCCTATAGTCTTAGAATCCGCTTACACTTCTGATTAATGCCGAATTTTCATTTGACCTCAATCATCTTTTTAACCATTGCAATGAGTAAACAGGAAACACACCGGACAATATTGATTAAATATAGAGTTAATAATTGCTGTATTGAAGAACCTGTTTACTTAATGGTTAATCTTTTGTACACTGATAATTGTAAGCGATTTATTTCGCATGTTCTTTGCAATTCAACATTCATTTATTGCAAAAAGGAACATTTAAAAGATAACAATTCTTCACCGTAATTGATAGCGCTACCAAAAAGTGTCGCTTTTGTCAGTTTTCGCAACTTACTATTGCAAAAAAGGAGGTTTTGCTGATGAATATTATTGATATGCCGGCAGACGGCACGATAAATGAGGACGTTGTTTGTGCCCACAATCAAAGTCGATATCACGATACACCGTTTCACCAGCATAGTAATCACTACGAACTTTATTTATTTCTAGCCGGTAATGCCACCTTTTGGACCCGTGCGTCCGCTTACCCAATGAAACGCGGCTATTTGGTTGCCATCCCCAACGGTCATTGGCATAGAGCCGTCACTAACGATGACAGTCTGTATGAACGCATCTTTTTAAATATTCGGACTAATCTCGTAAAGGATTTTTCAACCTTTGATACCGACTTATCAACGTGTTTCAAGGTTGACAAATCAAAAGAAATCAACATTCTTAAGTTGAATGAAACAGATTTGTCTGAGTTTGTTTCACTTTGCGATAAATTAATTGCAGTGCTTGATCAGCCAACTGCTTTCGGAAATGATATCCGGGAACGAATTTTACTGTCAGATATTCTCCTATTAATTAATCAGGTAGACAATATCACGAACCAACCCCAAAACATTATTCCAGCATTGCTGCAAAATATGATTCGATTCATTGATACTAATTTAGCTAACGATTTAAGTTTATCGGCGATTAGTCAGCATTTTTATTTAAATCAAAGTTATCTTAACCGCTATTTCAAACGATACATGGGCTTATCGATTCATAAATACATCAGTGAAAGTCGAATCAACCAAGCAAAGATACTACTGAAAGCTGGAAAATCAGTCACAGACGCCTGTAATCAATGCGGTTTTGGAAACTATAGTAATTTTATTAGGGCGTTTACAAGATATGTTGGCATATCACCAGGCAAATATAAAAAATAACTATATTCCTGAATGCAAAAAAGATCGACCGACAATTTAAACTTGTCAATCGATCTTTTTGTTAAGGAGAATGAGATCAGTCATTAATATTTAATAACTGTAAAGTTGGTATTGCTACACCGAAAAGAGTCATCAGTTTGACGCCAATGTGAGAAGTCCGGTGTCGCAGACGAGTTATTCTCAAAACAATACAAAAATATCATGTTAAGGTTTTATCATCAATCCACTATTCAGGATCTGTTGCCACAAGACCACCAGCCAAATTACCTAAATCTGGTTTGTCTGTTTTAACGATTAATTGTTCGTTAACAAATGCCATTTGACCAATGTGGCTCATTTCACGGCCATAGCCTGACAACTTGACACCACCAAATGGTAATTCAGGTAAGGTTGCCATGAAGTTGTTAACAAAGACCATTCCGGTTTCGATTTGACCGGCAACTTCTGCACCGTGATCGGCGTCACCTGAAAATACGATGCCACCTAAGCCGTAAGGAGAATCATTAGCAATATCAATTGCTTCTTGTTCACTATGAACCTTATAAACAGAAGCAATTGGGCCAAACAATTCAGTCTTAAATGCTGGATTATCTTTATCGATATCAGTCAAAATTGTTGGCATGAAGAATTGGCCTGGTAAGTCAATATGTTCATTACCATAAGCAACTTTTGCACCGTGAGCAATCGCATCATCAAGTTGGCTTTGCAGTTTATTTTTAGCTTTTTCAGTATTCATTGGTGCTAAAGTCGTTGCAGGATCCATTGGATCACCCGGCTTAACAGCAGCAAAATGTTTCTTCAATGAATCCAAGAACTCGTCATAGACGTTGTCCATAACAATGAATCGTTTGGAAGAGGTACATACTTGTCCACAGTTATAAAGACGTGCACGCCATGCAATGTCATTAACCGCATCCATGTCAGCATCACCTAAAACAACAAATGGATCCATACCGCCAAGTTCCATTGTGTTTTTCTTGAGGTTCTTTCCGGCAGCACCGGCAACAGCTGTCCCACCACGTTCAGAACCGGTTAAAGCAACGCCTTGGACACGAGGGTCTTCAATTGCTTCTGTAACTTGATCATATGATAAGAACAAATTAGTCAATGAACCCTTTGGAGCACCTGCTTCAGCTACAACATCGGCAAACATCTGAGCAGATGTTGGTGTATTAGCAGCATGCTTCAGAATCATAGGATTACCTACCATAAAGTTTGGTGCAAATACACGCATAATCTGATAATAAGGGAAGTTCCAAGGCTCGACCATCATAATCACACCGGTTGATTGATGACGAATTTCCGCCTCACCGGTCGCAATGGTATCAATCTTTTCGGATTTCAATAAGTCTTCACCATGATCGGCAAACCAGTCAGCAATAATTGCAACCAGTTCAACTTCACCCTTTGATTCACGGTAAAGTTTTCCCATATCTACCGTACAAGCTTTTGCTAATTCATCCGAATGTTCACGTAACTTTGCCGCAACATTATGAAGAATCTTAGCACGCTCTGAAATCGGTTGCTTACGCATTGTCTTGTATAAGTCATGTCCCGTTGCAAGTGCTTCCTGCAATTGATCTTCTGTTGCATTAGGATATTCCTTTACGACTTCATTGTTGTAAGGATTAACAGTTTTGTATGCCATAATATGCTTCCTCCTAAATATAGACTTCTCAAACGTCTCACAATCTCAGACAGTCACCCATGCATAGGTTTAACTGTCTATGTATTATCATGTGATAAACATTTATGCGTCTATTAGAAGAATAGCACACTTTGAAAGTGGTTACAATAAATTACTTTGTGATTTACAAAAGTGAGTACATAGTCAACTATAGCTTAAAATATTTCGTGTAAATATTTTACATTCACAAAATAAAAGCAACTAAAAAAGCACAGTATCAATACTGTGCCCTTGAAAATTATTCATTATTTTATAATTTTATCCAGTTTTGGAAATAATTATCTTGCCTCTGCGACCCGTTCGGCAGTCGTATCCTTAATCATCATTGCCAACCCCATTGCGGCAATTTCCATGACCAAGAATGTTGCAAATACTGCATTAAAGTTACCATTTCCAAGAATAACCGTTGCTAACACAATTGCAGTAGATCCAAGAATCTGTCGGAAAGTTGCAATAATCGAAGAGCCGTGGGGAATTAACTCATTTGTTAATGAATTGGCTCCTAATGTCGTCGCAGGCATCATTGCAAACGCATTTCCGGCTTCAATTATCATTGAACAAATAATGGCAACCCAAACGCTCTTTAAACCAGAGAGAATCAGTAGCATCCCCCAGCCGACAATAAACAAGCCAAAGCCAATTGTAATAACCGGTTTGAACCCTATCCTATCGGCCAATTGACCACTTCTGCGATTCAGCCATGAAAGAAGAGCAGCGGCCGGGACCAATGCCATTCCTGACCAAAACGGTGTCATTCTAAGAGCTTGTTGATAATAAAGCGGCATGATAATCGTCACTGTAATTAAAGACATGTAAGAAAGTGAAGTCAGTGCAACTCCCAAGTCAAAATTGCCAATCTTTAAAATGTCCAAGCGCAATAAGGGCTCTGGCATTCTCAACTGACGGCGAACAAATAGATACAGCAGAATCATTGAAACACCCAAAATAATCCAATTAAGATAACTTCCACTTGTCATATGAGAAATTTCGTTAATAAAATACAACAATCCAATAATTCCCAATGACATAAAGACTGAAATAAAATCAAAGTTGGTTGATTTTAATTTTAATGGGCTTACAACCGTTTTCAAAGCCAGTATGAAAACAACCGACAATACAACCAAGAAGAAAGCAAAGATTGCCTGCCAATTCATCACTTGTAAAATAACTCCCGAGATAATCGGGCCAACAGCAAGTGCTGATCCCATAACCAGTCCAACTGTTCCCATGACACTACCTCGTTTATTTTGTGGTGTAATCTCCAAAATAATGGACTGGTATGAAGGAAAAAGTACCCCGACACTAAACCCTTCCATTAATCGCCCAACCATCATTATTGGGAAATTCGGTGCAAAAATAACAATTAACGTTCCAACCACAAAATTAACTAATAAAGTAAGATACAATGGTTTGAATTTAAAGTTATCCATCAACCATGGTGACAGCGGCATTACTACGGACATGATCAACATAAATCCTGTCGTTAACCAAGCCACCGTGCTGGCCGGCAAATTAAAATACCGCATAAATGTTGGATAAGCCGTCGAAAGCGATGATTGACTAATCGACATCGTAAACGTACCTAATAGTAACGTTGCTACAAACCATTTTCGGCTCTTTTCTGTAAGTTCCATCTAAATCCATCCCCTAGTATCTACGGTAAAATATGTAAAAGGGAGCCGGTACAAATATTAATTGCACTTAGCTCCCTTCAGTTTTATCGTATATTCAATTCATTTCAATTGTATTCTTGAAAGTAACGAGTTGCATCAATTTAGTTCTAACGAACAACCATTACTGAAATTGGTGCATATTTTGCCATATAGGCTGCCTGTGATCCAAAATACTTTCGAACACCCTTTTTCGAAAGTGAACCAACAATGAGTAAGTCGGCCTTAACAGCAGGAATCACCTTTTTAACGATTGTTTCGCCGGGATCTCCCTCTTCGACAACCGTATCAACAGTCTTAACACCGGAACGTAGTGCTAAATCTCGATATTCCTTTAGATGGGCAACTAATTCTTTTCGCTCACCATGAACATAATCTTTGCTTAGCGCCTGATAAACATTCATTTCTTCATTTTCAAGAATTGAAGCGATGACCAACGATGCACCCGACAGACGAGCTTCAGAAACTGCATACCTAAAAGCTAATTGAGCATCAGGTGAGTCATCAACACCTACTAAAATTCGTTTAAATTTTGTGTGTGGAGAATTCTCATTATCCATTTGATGTATACCCTCCGATAACTTTAAAGTTAATTTTCACTCTTACTTTCATCATAATGCTCTTCGGTCGTTTCAAACCGTTTTGGCATCTTGTTTCTGCTTGACCACATATCATAAATGGTCCAAATAAGAAGTAAGATAATGCCGGCAATAATAACGTAAGCAATCGTATGAGCTAATGATAACTCACTTGCAGAAGGATTGTTACCAAAGAAACTGGCAATATTATCCGGAAGTCCTTTCATGTTTAAGAAAGTTAAACCTAAAACAGAAATCCAGCCAAGAATCTTAACCCACATTGTATTTTTAAACCGGTCTCCCATTTCCTTAGGATTATCAGTCATCATTAACAATGGCAGCATTGAGAAGGGCAGTGCAAAGGCTAAGAAGACTTGAGAGTTATTCATCAGTGTGTTTAAGGCCTCATGTTGTTGAATAGCCGTTTGACCACTTGTCATGGCAACACAAATCAGAACAGGAATAACTGAAATCAAACGGGTTACCAATCGACGAAGCCAAAGAGGCATCTTCATATGAATAAACCCTTCCATGATAACCTGACCAGTTAAGGTACCGGTAATAGTTGAATTTTGGCCTGAAGCCAACAATGCAACAGCGAATAGGACTGACAAGATACCGGATTTTGCAACGGCAATCAGTAAACCATTACTTAACATTGAACTATTGGACAAAGCTTGGAACAATCCAAAGAATGATGGATCCTTCACAGCGCCTGTCTTAAATACCGCAACACCCATAATTAACAGTAATGAATTGACAACAAAGGCAAATGATAATTGAATGTTGGAATCCCATGTTGTGAAACGAACTGTTCGGGCAACATCTTCCTGATCGCTGTGATCAACTTTTCGTGTTTGAGAAACAGCAGAATGCAGGTACAAATTATGGGGCATAACCGTGGCACCAATAATTCCAAGAGCACCGGTCAAAGGTGTTGATCCGTTAACGTGATCCGTGCCGGAAAATGTTTGACCGGTTGGAATCAAGCCTTTAAAAATAGCACCGAAATCCGGATTGGAAAGTGCAACTTCATACACGAAGATGAAAAGAATAACCAAAATCAAGCAAACAACGATTGCTTCGATTTTTCTAAAACCAACCTTGGTTAATAATAGCAAAAGCAAAACGTCAAAAACCGTTATAAATACGGCATAAACAAGTGGTATGTGGAATAGAAGATAAAGGGCAATCGCAGCACCAATAACTTCCGCAATATCAGTCGCCATAATAGCTAATTCAGTTAATATCCATAAAACATACCCAAGCGTTTTACTGGTTCTGGCTCGAATTGCCTGGGCCAAATCCATCTGTGACACAATACCCAGTTTAGCCGCCATGTATTGAAGCAACATCGCAATTAAACTCGACATTAAGATAACAGACATGAGTAGGTACTCGAAATTTTGACCACCAGTAATTGAAGTTGACCAGTTACCGGGATCCATATATCCAACGGCAACTAATGCACCAGGCCCCGAATACATAAACAACGTTTTCCAGAATCCTCGGCCCTTCGGAACTTCAATTGTTCCGTTAATTTCTTCCAATGAAGGTCCATTTGCATAGTGAATCAAATGTTGCTTCTTCGGAGCTTTATCTTTTACCATTTTTCATAGGTACCTCCTTTTAATTTCAAATCCAATACTACCATAATCTAATCTAAAGTAAATATGAATTTAGGAGCACCTAACTTAATAATTGTAAGTGTGTAAAACAGGATTCGTTAATTAACGCTGATGAAACCGCTTATCATATTAGTAAAAAAATAGTCAAAAAATTTAGTGCTTACTTAATTTCACTCTCGCATTTGATTAACGTTACGCAAAAAATCGTTAATTGTTTTTAACTCATCTTTCGAAAAATCCATAGCCAATTGTTGGATTTTCTGATTCATTTTTTGATGGTACTCCATGTGAAGCCGGTTTGCTTTCTTGCCATCGTCGGTTAAGCTAACGTACGTATCTTTACGATTATCAGGCTTATGTTTTTTTATGATCAGGTTTACTTTGGATAATTTTGCAATGATCTTCGAAACGGCTCCCTGGGTTAAAGGCAATTTAGAAACAATTTCCGAGATTCTAACATCCTCCTGACCAATGGCTTGAATGACATGTAAATCGTTTATTGTCACGTTTTTGATCACAGGCTCCGGCAAAACGTTTGAGTCTTTAATGACTGTTAAAATCCGTTGATCAACATCCTTGCTGCGAAAAATGGTTAATTCATTTTGAATATCGTTAAGTAGCTTTTGCTTTTTCATTTTTAAATTCCTCGGAATGTATTTGACATTTTATTTTTAATGCTTATACTGATTATATTCCTTGGAATGAAAAATAAAAAGTGAAACTTACACGTGTTAATAAAGAAGGTTATTAAACAATGAAAACAGTTATTATTTTCGACCATCCCTATACCTTGGCGGCTAGTGATAATCAACCCCATTTTCGCAGCTATAGTGCGGCACTGGCCAAAGCGACAATCAATCGCTTAAAAGAAATGAATCAGGAAGTCGATGTGATTGATTTGCACGCAGATCATTTTGATCCCGTCATGCACCAAAACGACCTTTCCAATTGGCGCAAAAAACAATCCATCAATTCTCAGGTGGATCAATACTTTGAACGATTATCATCGGCCGACCATCTTATTTTTATCTTTCCGATCTGGTGGGAAGTTATGCCGGCCATGACTAAGGGGTTTATTGATAAGGTTTTCAGTAAAAATCGGCTAGTATCCGCCCATCCCCGCATTGTTTTACCGAAGAATCCAACAATTAAATTTTTTACTGTCTCCGGCACTCCGACAATACTATACCGTTTGAAATATGGAAACCCGATTGAAAAGGCCCTCTCACGGGGTACCTTTAAAAAGCTCGGTTTAAAGAAGGTTAATTGGTATAACTTTAATGCGGAGGATCAATCTGCAGCAAAGCGGGAAAAGGCATTGAAAACAATCGGAAAGTATTTGTAATTCCTGTTATGATTAGGTTAAAGATTTTAGAAAGAAGCGACAAACATTATTTTTAAAAGGGACCTGTTCATACTTGCTGGTTTTGCAATGATGACCATCAATTCTGTCAATCAGTCCCAGGTTTATGCTAAATCCCGATCCATTCACGGTACCCCTGTTCAACTCCACGGGACTTCAAACACGTTTGATCTTGGTGGCATTAAAGCCAAAAATGGCATGACTATCAAACCAAATAGACTGATTCGTTCTGATTCACTTTCTAAGCTCACTTACAAAGACAAATGGCGCTTGGATAAGCAAAGTCACTTTACGGGTTGTGATTGATTTTCGCTCTACCGCTGAAATGCATCAAATGCCTGATAAAGAGCTGTCATATGCCGTCATTCATCATCTTAGCGTCATGGCCGATCCCCGTTTTGGTGTGCACAGCCCAAAACAATACGCTGTTCAGTTAGCTCACAGACAGCCAAATAATATGCAGCTGTTTTATAAAAAAATGGTGACCAATCGTCACAGCATCAAAACCTATCAAAAAATGTTCAAATTGTTGTTAAACAACCGTTCAGGCGCCGTGCTTTACCACTGTACTCACGGAAAAGATCGAACAGGAATTGCAACAATGTTAATCCTATCCAGTTTAGGAGTCCCCAAAAAGGCAATTTTTCAGAACTATCTTCAATCAAATCAAGCATTAAGGTCCTTTAATAAGATTGAACAGCATCAAATAAAAAGAATAACGCATAACCGTCGCACACTACTAAACCTAAAACGTTCCCAAATGGCAAGCAGATCGTATTTAAGAGCCGCTTATTCAGCAATTGATCATCAATCGGGCTCAGTTAAAAACTATTTGAAACACAAAATGAAATTATCAAACAGTGCTATTTCAACTTTGCGCAAAGACTATTTAACAAAACACCAGCCTTAGTTTTTATCTTTCGAGGAACGACCAAGGCTGATGTTTTTATTTAGTTTTATATTGATTTTGATACCGCTCAATTCTCGAAATCAGCTTTTGATTACCGTTAAATTTGGCAAAGGCGTAAGCGTCTCGAATTGTTTCATTGATGATAGCCTGTTTAACATGTTGTCCCTCAAAATTACGGGCAAGTCGAAACTGGGCCCGAGCCACGTAAAAAGTGACGTGTCGCTTTGAACTCATATGAATTAAAGATTGCAACAGCATATTTCCGGTCACAAAATCTTCTCGATACGAATAATAGTTGCCGGTGTAAAACAACATTGTTAGTGTTTTCCAAATATCATCCACGCCATACATCCGTTGATTTTGAAGCTGTTGAGGCATCTTTGAGAAATAAAAATCTGCCCGCTCAAAATTTTTCCCATGCTCGTAAGCAATTCCCAGACCAACATACGCCAATTGAGAAAAGATTGTCTGATGTTCTTCATCTAACCCATTTAAAATCTGATCAAAACAAAAAACGGCATCGCTTGTCGGATAATCACTAAGTGCAAATAAATATCCCTTAATAAACAAATATTCCATTTTTGTATCATCGTCATCCATTTGATCCATTGAAATATCAGAGAGTGTTGCTGCAACATCTTCATATTCCATCGTGATTAAATTAAACTCCGCCTGATGAAGTTTCTCCAACAATTTGGAATCCCGATCAACAGGGCCAGGAAAGATATCACTCAGCGATAGTCCTAGTCTTTGGCATAGTTGAGTTAAAATTTTTGTTGAAATCATCTTCCCACCATTTTCAAACTTACTAATGGTTGCCTGCGTACAGATCCCTTTTGCCAGTTCGCTTTGAGAAAAGCCAAGCTCTTTTCTTCGGGCAATAAACTTTTGAATATTCATAACGAATCCTTTCCAAATATGCTCTTCCATGCGTTCTTTAAGTTGAATTCAGTTTACTTAAATTTTGATAATATATCAAGTTTTTATATATCATGTCGTATGTTTTTGGAATATCAATAATCACTTCAGTTTGTTGGTTTAATTCCTTACTAGCATATTTATTCTTACTTAACCTCGCCTAAACATAGTCTGCTTATGAGATATTCATTAAAGTAGCCGCCCTGTTCTCACCGTTTTTTCACTTTTCTTCTCAAAAACGGTTGACTTCCACCACGGAATTAGGTATATTGATGACAACAAAATTTCGGAGGTGTCATTATGAATCAATCAATGTTTAATGTGATTAATTGTTGCTGTCGAACAACGCGTTTTTGGCGATGTTCGGCCTGTTAGCATTGACATTTTTTGAGGAATAATGACCTTAAAGAGTTCAATGTCCACTTGGCTGGAGTTGAACTAAGGGCGCGAAAATTCTGGATTTCAGAATTTCGCGCCCTTTTTATATCAAAAAAGTCATCCTTCCTAAAACCGACAGGCAAACAATCGTATCATCATTCAGAAAGGAACTCACCATGATAATCAATTCGGTTTCACAACTTATCGGGCACACACCATTAATTGATCTTCAAATCGATGTGCCTAACCACAGCCATATTTATGCCAAACTGGAAATGTTTAATCCGGGCGGCAGCATCAAAGACCGCCTCGGCCAGTATATGATTCAGGATGCCATTAACCAGGGCAATGTCACTGAGGGACTAACCACCATTATCGAACCTACTGCCGGTAATACCGGTATCGGTGTTGCCCTTGCCGCACAACAACATCACTTGCCAACCATCCTAGTCGTACCGGAAAAGTTTAGTTTTGAAAAGCAACAATTGATGAAAGCACTTGGAGCAAAGCTCATCAACACCCCCAGTAATCAGGGTATCAAGGGTGCTATTCAAAGGGCTTATAAACTCCAAGAACAAACACCAAATAGTTTTGTTCCAATGCAGTTTGAGAATCCTGCAAACCCCGACACCTACTACCACACACTGGCTCCGGAGTTGATCGAAGACATTGACGGCCCGATCGACGCATTCGTTGCCGGTGCAGGCAGTGGTGGTACCTTTGCCGGAATTGCTCGTTATTTAAAAGAACAAAATGACAACACCCAAACCGTTGTTGTCGAACCGGAAGGATCCATTTTAAACGGTGGGCCAGCTCATTCCCATCGAACAGAAGGCATCGGTGTAGAATTTGTCCCGCCATTCTTTGAGAAAGTTCAAATCGACCAAACTTTAACAATTCCTGATTCAGATGCTTTTAACCAAGTTAAAGAAATGGCTCAACACCAAGGCTTATTCATTGGCAGTTCCAGTGGAGCCGCATTAGCAGCAAGCTTAAAAGTAGCTTCTCAATTGCCCGAAAACAGCACGATTGTCACTGTTTTCCCAGATAGCAGCGAGCGTTATATGAGTGAAAATATTTACGATTAAAAATAAAAAAATAGAAAACAGAAAGAGGTAACTCATTATGGAATTTGATACAAAATTAATTCATGGCGGCATCAGCGAAGACGAAAACACAGGCGCAGTTTCAGTTCCGATTTACATGGCATCAACTTTCCACCAACAAAAAATCGGTGAGAACAAATACGAATATTCCCGGTCAGGCAACCCTACTCGGGAAGCGGTTGAAAAATTAATTGCCGAACTCGAAAGCGGCACAGCAGGATTCGCTTTTGCCTCAGGCTCAGCAGCAATCGACACAGTCTTCTCAATGTTCTCTGCAGGAGACCATTTCGTTATCGGTAACGATGTCTATGGTGGTACCTTTCGATTAATTGACGCTGTTTTAAAACGATTTGGCATGACGTTTACAGTCGTTGACACGCGTGATTTAAACGCCGTTGAACAGGCTATTACACCTGATACCAAAGCTATTTACCTGGAAACCCCAACAAATCCTTTGCTGAGGGTCACTGATATCCAAGCAGTTGCCAACATTGCGAAGGAGCATGGCATCTTAAGCATCATTGATAACACGTTCTCCTCACCGTACGTACAACGACCACTTGAGCAAGGCGTTGATATCGTCCTTCACAGTGCCTCTAAATATTTGGGAGGTCACAGTGACGTGATTGCCGGTTTGGTCGTCACCAAAGATGAAAAATTAGGTGAAAAAATCGGTTATTTGCAAAATGCTATTGGTGGCATTTTGGCACCACAAGAAAGCTGGTTGCTTCAACGCGGCATCAAAACACTCTCCTTGCGAATGCGTGCTCATTTGGCTAACGCGGAAGCAGTTTTCAATTACCTTTCCAATCAACCACTTGTAAGCAAAATTTACTATCCGGGAGATCCCGACAACCCCGATTATGAAGTTGCCAAGAAACAAATGCACGGCTTTGGTGCCATGATTTCGTTTGAACTTCAAGACGGCCTTGATCCAAAACAATTCGTTGAACAGCTTCACGTGATCACTTTGGCTGAAAGCTTGGGTGCCCTTGAGAGCTTAATTGAAATTCCTGCCCTAATGACTCATGGTTCGATCCCACGTGATATCCGACTGAAAAACGGTATCAAAGATGAATTGATTCGCCTTTCCGTTGGCGTTGAAGATCAAAAAGACCTGTTGGCCGATTTGGAACGCGGATTCAACCAGCTTAAGGGGAGAAAAAATAATGTTTCAAACAGCAAGGTCCATTCTGAAGCGTGATCCGGCAGCCCATAGTCTTTTAGAAGTCCTTTTAACCTATCCCGGAATTCGCGCACTATTCTGGTATCGAATGGCGCACTTTCTTGCCTTTCATCGGCTTTATACACTTGCCGGATTGTTGAGCCAACATGCTGCTAAGGTCACCGGTATCACCATTTCTCCAGAAGCCCAAATCGGTAAACGTGTCTTTATCGATCATGGAACAGGCGTTGTGATTGGTGCAACTGCAATCATCGAAGACGACGTCACAATCCTGCATGGTGTCACGTTGGGAGCCAGAAGAGCTGTTGAAGGCCGACGGCATCCCTATGTCAAACGAGGAGCTTTCATTGGTGCCAACGCCCAACTATTAGGTGCAATTACGATTGGTTCTTCAAGCAAGATCGGTGCCGGCGCAATTGTCTTAAAAGATGTTGCTGATCAAACAACTGTTGTCGGCAATCCTGCCAGAAGAGTCAAAAAGCCTGAAGCAAAGGTCATCAGTGTCACTTTTACAGAATTAAATGCAGGAACTAAACATAAGTAAAAACAAAAGCATCTTGAAAATTTTCTATTTGGGAGTAGAAAATCTTCAAGATGTTTTTTCGTAACTAATTTATAGAGGCAACTGCTCAATTAACCTCGGTCTTTTGAGGGGCTTCTTCAATTAATTGTGCCACATACTCGCCAAACCCACTGGTGCTCAAAACTGTTGCATCAGGCGTTTTAGCAAAATCAACCGTTACATGATGCGACTTAATTGCCCGTTTAATCCCAATTCGAATCAAATTGGAAACATCATCCCAACCCAGATAGTCAAACATCATTGCACCAGATAAAATGATTGAAGTCGGGTTCAACTTATTTTGCCCGGCAAATTGAGGTGCCGTTCCGTGGGTTGCTTCAAAAATGGCATGACCGGTTTGATAATTAATGTTCCCACCAGGTGCAATGCCAATACCGCCAACTTGGGCTGCCAGGGCATCTGAAATATAATCACCGTTTAGGTTCATTGTCGCAACCACTTCAAAATGCTCTGGATAGAGTAATGCCTGTTGGAAAAAATTATCAGTGATGACATCATTTACAATCAGTTTTTGTTCGTCTCGCGCAGTTTGATAAGCCTGGTCAGCAGCTTTTTCTCCCTGATCCGCTTTGATTTGATTGTATTGATTCCAAGTAAAAACTTTGTCTCCGTACTTTTCAGCAGCCTCATATCCCCACTTTTTAAAACCACCCTCGGTTTTTTTCATAATATTACCCTTATGAACCAAAGTCAGGGTATGGCGATTGTTTGCAAACGCATAGTCAATAGCTGCATCAACAAGCCGTGTTGAACCCTGCTTTGAAATTGGCTTAATTGCGAAGGCAGACGTGTCAGGAAAACGAACTTTGCTTAATTTATCCTGTTTGGCAAGTAGACTTTTCCATTCCTCAGCGTCTTTAGTGTCAACATCACTTTCAATTCCAGCGTAAATATCTTCCGTATTTTCTCTGAAAACATCAATATTAACGTTCTCCGGATGAACAACCGGAGATGGTGTGCCCGGATAATAGGTGACCGGTCGAAAACAAGCATACAAATCCAATTTCTGGCGTAACGTCACATTAATTGAACGATGGCCGACACCAATCGGTGTTGTTAGCGGGCCCTTAATGCCAACCAAGTATTCCCGTAGTGTTGCCAATGTCTTATCCGGCAACCACTGACCGGTTTTCTTATAGGCTGTCTCCCCAGCCAATAACGGTAACCAGTTAACCTGCTTTTGACCGTCATATGCTTTCTTGACAGCCGCATCAAACACCGTTTTAGCTGCTTTCCAAATTTCGGGACCAATGCCATCCCCCTCAATAAAGGGAATCGTTGGGTTGTTTGGGACTTGAAGCTGACCATTGTTCATTGTCAATTTTTCTTCAGTCAATTGAGTTTTCCTCCTTATCGGCGAGGTAATGCCGATTTGTCTTACCAACGTACTCAGACGATGGTCTAATCAGGCATCCCTCCGCCTGTTGTTCGATAATATGAGCCAACCACCCCGCTGTTCGACATGCGGCAAACATCGTTGTGAAGGTCTGCCTATCGAGATTAAAACAATGATAAATCAACGCCGTATAGTAATCAACGTTTGGATGGAGATGCGTTTTTTCGAACATATAGTCTCTAATCTGTTCTTGTAAAACAAAATAGGGATCATTGCCCGTTTCATGAGCAATTTTACGGGCAATTTCCCGCAATATGGCTGCCCGTGGATCACCATCTTTGTATACTCGATGTCCAAATCCCATAATTTTATGTCCACTGGTAATTCGTCGTTCAACGTATTGAACCGGGTCCTGTCCCGTTTCACGAATGGTTTCAAGCATTTTAAAAACCTGTTCGTTAGCGCCGCCGTGAAGAGGCCCCTTTAATGCGCAAACGGCTGCAGTTAGACACGAATAGTAATCTGATTTTGTAGACGCAACAACCCGGGCAGTGAACGTTGATGCATTAAATTCGTGATCGGCATGAAGAACCATAACCGTATTAAACATTGAAACCTGTTCAGCTGTTGGCCGTTTCCCTGAAAATAAATAGATAAAGTTTTCAACAACGCCCCAATTCTTACGAGCATGTTTAATGGGTTTATCGTTTCTGATTCGAATAATTGCTGCGATAGCCGTTAACATTTTTGCTAAAATGCGCGGCGGATCATCGCGTTCAACATCATTAGTTGTTCCAAGAAGTGAAACCGTCGTTCTCAAAATGCTCATTGGATGTTGCGGTTCCCTTGCAATCCGGGCCATTAATTGAACGGTTTCATAGGGTAATGCCATTTGTGAAACCAGTAGTTTCCTAAAATCTTTTAATTCATCAGCATTTGGTAATCGTGTATGCCACAGCAGGAAAACAACCTCTTCAAACGGCGCGTTTTTCAATTCCTTAATCGGATATCCTGCATATGTCAAAATGGCATTTTTGGTTGAACTGACCTTGGTCTGATCAACAACAACACCAGCTAATCCTTTTGGTAATTCCATTTAGTCACCTCTGAGCATCAAAACTCATCCATTGCTTGTCGTACTTTTGGTAGTTGCCTTATTAGAAACAATCATCGGCATAATGCCGCCATCTTTGTAATACGTCCAATCTACCGGTGTATCAAAGCGAATGATCGTATCAAATTTTATTTGCCCGCCATCCTTTTTTGCAGTTACATGTGCCACTTTGCCATCCAAGTCAATCGAGAAGGTTTCGGTACCGTCTAATCCCAACGACTCTGCGGTTTGACCAGGCTGGTATTGAAGTGGCACGACACCCATCATCGCTAAATTGGCACGGTGAATGCGTTCGAAGCTTTCCGCAATGATTGCTTTGACACCCAACAGTTTGACACCTTTGGCAGCCCAATCACGAGAAGAACCCATACCATAATCCTTACCGGCCAATACCACTAATCCCGTATGATCAGCCTGATACTGTTGTGCCGCTTCAAAAATGGTGGTTTCTTCATTTGTTGGTAAATATCGGGTAAACCCACCTGTCTTATCAGGCGTTAATTGATTTCTCAATCGGATATTTGCCAAAGTCCCACGCATCATAACTTCATGATTTCCACGACGGGAACCATAGGAATTGAAGTCTTTAATTGCAATTCCCTTGGATTTCAAATACCGCCCGGCAGGTGTTTGTGACCCAATGTAGCCAGCTGGAGAAATGTGATCGGTTGTAATCGAATCACCCAGCTTGGCAAGTACCCGAAGGCCGGTTAAGTGTTTACTTCCTGCTTCATTATCAAAAAATGGTGGAGACGCAATGTAAGTTGAATCGTCATCCCACTGATACGTTTCCGATTCCGGTGCAGGCAGTGCATCCCAGGTCGCATTTTGATTCAAAATTGATTGGTAGTTCTTTTGGAATTCTTTTGGTTTCAAATATTTTTGACTAAGTTGTGCCACTTCCACATCTTTTGGCCATAAATCTTTCAAATAAACCGGGCTGCCATTCTTGGAAGTCCCGACGGGTTGTGTTGTGAGATCAATATCACAAGTTCCTGCCAGCGCATAGATAACAACGAGAGGTGGTGAGGCCAAATAAGTATCCTTAATGAGTGGGTTGACCCGCCCTTCAAAGTTCCGGTTACCACTTTCAACCGCTGCAATCGGATAAGGATCCTTTGTCAGACGAGTCTGGAGATCCTCTTTTAACTGACCTGAATTTCCAATACAGGTCGTACAACCATATCCAACCAAATTAAATCCGAGTTTGTCCAAATAGGCTTGCAATCCCGAAGCAGCCAAATACTGTGTTACCACTCGAGACCCCGGTGCCAATGATGTTTTGACATAATCGGGAACCTTTAGGCCTAATTCAACAGCTTTTTTGGCAATTAACCCGGCCGCCAACAACACTTGAGGATTGGATGTATTGGTACAACTGGTAATAGCAGCAATCCCCAGAGAACCTACCCGAATGTTGAATTGCTTACCACCAACTTCTACGGGATAGTCAGGCATCTCACGCCGATCATCGAATTGTTTGGGCATATCTTTTAGGTAGACCGTGTCCTGTGGTCGGTTAGGTCCAGCCAAACTGCTTTGAACACTTGCCAAATCAAGCGATTCATCCTCGCTATAATGGCGAACAGCCTTTTCGTTATAGAAAAGATGATTGGCTTTTGCATAATTTTCCACCAGATCAATTTGTTTGTCAGATCGGTTAGTCAATTTCAAGTAATCAATTGTTTGTTGATCGATTGGGAAGAATCCGCAAGTAGCACCATATTCCGGTGCCATATTGGCAATGGTTGCCCGATAGGCAAGTGGCAAACTTTGTGTCCCCTCACCATAAAATTCAACAAACTTTCCAACAACATTGTGTTCCCGTAATAGATGCGTCAATGCCAGAGCAAGATCGGTGGCCGTAATACCCTCACCCAATTTACCAGTCAGTTTAACGCCCACTACTTTAGGCATTGGCATATAAGTCGCTTCTCCCAACATACTGGACTCAGCTTCAATGCCACCGACACCCCAACCGAGAACACCCAGCCCATTAATCATCGTTGTGTGAGAATCAGTACCCACTAATGTATCCGGAAAGGCTTCATAACTCCCGTCCGTCAACTGTTTTGCGTGGATAACATCTGCAAGATATTCCAAGTTCACTTGATGAATAATCCCAGTATCGGGTGGGATAACCGTTAGATTTTCAAAACTATTCTGGGCCCATTTTAAAAATGTATAGCGCTCACTGTTTCGTTTGAATTCTTGTTGAATATTATAAGAGAAAGCTTCGTCATTTCCAGAGTGATCAACTTGGACAGAATGATCAATAACCAAGTGGACCGGCACCTCCGGATTAATTGAGCTGACATTCCCGCCTCGCTTGGCAACCGCATCGCGCATCGCTGCCAAATCAACCAACGCTGGGACACCCGTAAAATCTTGAAGAATAACCCGTTCCGGCTGATGAGGAATATCCTTGTCATGCTGGTGATCCCAGTCATTGAATGCCGAAAGAACCTGTTCTCGTTCAGGTTCCCGATCAGCATGTCGCAATGCTTCTTCCAGCAAAATCCGAATGCTGTAGGGAAGCGTTTCAACATCTTGCCCATGATCCCTCAAATATGCGTCAATATTGTAAAACCGGTATGAACCGCCCGATAAATTGAGTTGTTGCCGGTACGATTTGTTCATAAAAAGATCCACCGTCCTTCGTAGGTGTCAACGAATCATTAATTTCTTCAATTATAAAAGCCGAATATTTTTCAGTTTCCCCAATTAAATTGTTAACAACTCATCTTATTTTAATGTTAATTTCATGTATATTTAATCTAACCGCAAGAATGGACTGTGTCAAGGTTGATTTGTATTATTATGTACGTTTAAGTGTTGAAATGAAAAGAAATCCATTATTGTGAATTCGGTTTTAAATTGGCATATAAAACCAAAAAGGCATCTAGACCAATTAACGATCCAGATACCTATCAAGTCACTTTTAATTTTTTTCAATGCCAGGCTACTTTTTATGAAAAAGGATCACTATTTCTAAGTTCATACCATTCTGAAATTACGGATGATATCCATCAACTGAAAAATACCAATGAACTTTATCACCGGCTTTAATTTTTTTGTCACCAGCAGATTTATCAACGTATTTGCCGTTAACCGAGTACATCCAACCACTGCCAACCTTGACATCATTTTCTTTCAAGCCGTTAATAGCACTGACATAAATGGCCGGGTTGCTGGTATAAGTGACCTTCAAGCGGGTTTTCATTAGCAACGAAAAAGCCGTTGATTTACCGGTGATTTTTTGAACTCCGGCATACAATTGTTTCTTATAACCCGAAACTTTGATATATGCTTTACCGACCGTCGCCGCTTGAGTCACCTTAGCAGTTTTGTGATGACCACCAGTCGACGCTTTTGCCTGCTTTTGCTTTGAAGTGGGACGCTTGGCTACTGGTGATTTTGCAGATGAAGGACGAGTTGTTTTAACCGAAACCCGATTTTTATCAACATGATGCCTATTTGAAGAAGCCGTCCTTGTTCCACTGACCTTGTTACCTGCCGTCTCCTTGGCTGAAAGTGATTTCCCTTTAGCTTGCTTCTTTTTCTTATCTGTTTTCGGCTTAGCTTTAGTGCTTGAGCTCTGTGACTTGGTCGAACCCGACTGACGCTTTGGCTGACTTGAAGAACGGTTAAGCTGTGCTGTTCTAGACTGATTCTGTGCATGCTGTGCGACAACTTCACGAATACCAAATGCCAGTCCGAACACTAAAACAACCGCAATTAAAATACCAATTATCTTTTTCATTGATTAAAAACAGCCCTTATACCTTAATTAAGTGAGTAAACCGAGTGCTTCTTTTGTGCTTGGCGGTAAGCCGCGCTTGCCAAGTTCACCTGACCGACACCCAACGTTTGACTTGCAGCGCCCTTAATTGAACCGGTCTTATTAACGTAACCCAACATTGCACGTAATGGAGAGGCAGTTTGACCATCTTTAAAAGCACTATTAGCATATTTCAAAGTATTCCGTTTCGTTGAAAATGCAATAATCGCTTCTGCGGTTGAATTGGCATTTGGCATATTCTTGCCATTATAAGTGTACCCATAAGCCCCGTTATCGTAAACCGCACCCTTTAAGTAGCTTTGACCCTTTTGAAGAGCGGATTGAACAGTTGATGAACCAGCCTTGCCACGAGCCAAACTCACAACCGCCATTGCTGTTGTGTCGCTGTCAACGGCTGCTGCCGTATTATTATAAGCCCAACCATTATTACTTTGTTGATTCTTCACAATCAGGTTACTCAAGCTGGTCTTGGAAAATTTAGCAGTTGATGGCCGTTTGAATTTAGAACTCATTGATACAGCAATCAGTGCTTGACTTTGAACGTTAACTGTTTGTTTAGTCATCGACTTTTTGTAAAGTGCACTAACCAAGTTAACCTTTTGCTTAGTCCCTGCAAGTCTAAAACTTTGTGGATTATAGCCAATCGCTTTGAGTCCCATAATGGCATTTGCCAAATCAGCAGGTGTGCTCTTCTTATTTAAAACTAAATTCTTGGCAACTCGTTGTCGTTGCGTCTTCGTAAAGTGATACCCCAGTCCTTTAAGACCCAACAAGAAGTCTGAATATCCTGCAGCCGCACCGGTTGCAGGGTAAGCCTTTCGACTAAATAATGCCGTTGTTTTTCCCGATAAACCAGATTTGTTCTTCACAAGCATTTTCTTAGCATAACTGTAACTCGCCTTTACTTTGGTGCTCTGATAGCCGGTTGTTGCCGTTTTAACGCTAGCCGCATTGACCGTTGCAACTGGTGTCACAACTCCAAAAGTTAGTAAGCTGACTGCCGAAAGCATTAATACCTTCTTAAAATTCCTCATAAATCCATTACTTCCCTTCGTTATTTGTAGTAGGCAGAAAATTATATTTGTCATCAAGACGGCTAAACAATCTCTGCCAGGGTTTTGAAAACAGTGCAAGCAGCACTGCATTTGAAGCACTATGATAAAAATCAAACTTCACGCTCAAAAGAAAATAAGCCAGCACCGTTTTAAAGGTTAATGGATGAACATACATCATTGCTGACCAGGCGTCCATTATCCAGCCAAATATGAATCCCCAAACAGCACCGAAAATGACCAGTGGCATTACTTTCTTACCGATAACAGTATGAGCAATTAATCCTGCTGTGAATCCCATCAGTCCCCAAGCAAACATCTGCCAGGGCGTCCATGGCCCTTGACCAAAGAAAAGATTCGAAACAAGTGCGGTAGTTGCACCAACAACAAATCCCAGTTCCGGCCCAAGAGACATTGCACCCATAATAATCACAAAACTGGCTGCCTGAGCACTGGGGATCCATGCAAACGCCAATCTGCCCACAACTGCCAAAGCAATTAGGATGGCCATAAACATCAATGTCGTCGTCTTGAGCTTTTCATGTTCAAAGCGCCAGTACACCATCAACATACTGCATAGTAAAATCATGAAACTAAACATTAAATAATGTCCGCCACGCAACAACTGGAACAGCGTTAGAAAAATGCCCATGACTATAAATACTAGCGTCATCCGAAAAATGGTGAGCTTGGAAATATGTCGGTTCACTTGGCACCATCCTTTCCGGCTCTTACATCGGACACTAGGATTGCATCCGGCACCTGATCCCTTAATAGTCGGTTAAGGGCGGTCGTAAAGAAAAAGTTTCCCGAGAAAAAACGTCGGCGGGGCAAAATTGATTCAAGACGACCATCAAACATAAATCCACAGTTTCCGGAAAAAGCTGCAGCAAAGGCCATATCATGAGTCGCCATAATAATTGCCCCACCCCTACGTTGATAACTCAGCAACTGTTCACCAATTAAGTGCTTGGTATTTGGATCAAGGCCATTGGTCGGTTCATCCAAAACCAATAGCTGTGGGTTGGCGATCATTGCAATTGCCAGCCCCAACAACTGTTGTTGACCGCCACTCAGGTCAAACGGATTTTTGTTTTCAAGGCCCGTTAATCGCAAATTTTCCAACGTTTTTTGAGCTCTGGTTTCAGCGTCGGTGATCCCCAGCTGTTTTGCCTGCACCATCAGTTCTTTGAATACAGTCTCATTTCCAAACTGAAGGCTGGGTTCCTGAGATAAAAACGATAGTCGCTTTATCCGTTCAGTCGTCTGCATCTTCCAAACGGTTTTTCCAACTAAGTTGATTCTACCATGCTGGGGTTTTCGCAACCCGCCAATTAAGCTCAATAACGTTGATTTTCCTGAGCCATTCTTACCAACAATTGTCAGCCACTCTCCTTGGCGAATGTCTAAACTCAAGTGATCCACAACGTTTTGCCGTTCATCAAACGTAAACGACACGTTTTTCAGTGACACAATGATTGACGCCTCTTTTGGCCTCTCAGCTGTTTTTAAATCAGAATTTACTGATTCAAATTGAAGATTTTTAGCATGAATCACCCGCTGACCGGAACTAACCGAAAGAGGTAATTGACCGGCTTGTGGATAGTTGCGTAAAAACAAAGCCGGTATTTCAGGAACGAACCGCTGTAATTGGGCTTTCTGGAACATCTGTGACATAACAACAGCCGGCGTATCATTGACTGCTATCCGACGATTTGAAATCAGCACCATTCTATTGGCCATCGTAATGGGAATTGCCAAATTATGCTCGGTCATCACAATTGTCATTCCCAATTCCTGATGGATTCTAGATAAAATTGTCATAAAATTTTGTGTCATTAATGGATCCAACTGAGCTGTCGGCTCATCCAGAAGAATAACTTTGGGACGCAGAATCATTACCGATGCCAGATTAACAATTTGAAGTTGACCGCCCGATAGATCATCAACTCGTTTGTGCAGCCACTGATCCAACCCGAGATAATTGGAGAGTTCAGCTACACGTCTGCCGATTTCTTGGCTGGGACACCCGATATTCTCCAACGAAAACGCCAATTCCTCTATGACTGTTGCCATTACCGGCTGATTCCTTGGATTCTGACTGACAAAGCCAACCATTTGGGCGCTTTGCAGTTGAGTGAATGTTGAGATGTCCTGATGCTGAAACGTGATATGCCCGCTTCGATGACCATTTGGCATCAGTTCTTTTTTTAGGTGACTTAATAAAGTCGTTTTGCCACTACCGGTATCTCCGGCAATCAGTAGAAAATCATCCGTAAAAATTTTTAAATTAACATTTTCCAACGTTGATTCAGTTGCATGTGGATATGTAAATGTTAAATGATCAATGCCAATTAGTTCGTCCATAAATCAGCCACCTTTTCTGAAATTATCGGAATTAATAGAAAAAGGCCCAGCAAACAAAGAATCCAACCATCTGCTACGGAAAATGAACCATTGAACTTTAAGGCTGAATTTGTCCAACCAAATGATCCAGCTTTAAAACCTATCAGAACCAAAAAAACAATCAGCGAACCCGTCATGAAAAGGCTATCGGAAAACTGCCATTTAAAGATTCTGTAATGACTTCGCTTTGTTGCGCCAAATCCCCTCGCATCCATGCTTCGAGCTCTCTCCATTCCCGAAACAAGTGCACCCTCAAGTAAGATACCCAAAAAATGCATCCCAACACTCAGCCGCTGTCTGATCGACCCATTAAAAGGATCCACGTTTCTGGTCTGTTGATAAAGAACCAATCGCTTAAACTGCAAATTAAAAGTATTAACCAAATTAATTGAAAGAACAACCAATAGCGCCAATCTGGGACTTACCGGTGAAAAGACAGCCAACAATTTATTAGTTGTTAAAATCGAATTAAATAATGCAAAAGCCATTAACATTTCAACCAACATCAATCCCATGACACTCCCATAGAGTATAGCAGGAAAAGAAAGCTTAAACGATAATCCTAAAATCGATGTCTGCCACAAATACGGACCAGCACCCTGGTTCAAAAAAACATTGAATACAACGATTGTTAAAAACATTAAACAACTAAACTTAAGTTGACGCTCCACCTTCCTGATGCCAAGATAAAACCAATTCAAAAATACAATTAGAAGAAAAGCGGTCAGTACGATACTAACATGATTGAACAACAGTAATAATGTAATCAGTCCCGCAAAATATCCGGTTGCCGCAAGTGGATGAATATGAAAAAAGAAACGTTTTTGGATCGATATCCGACTCACAGTTTTTTCCCCTTTCCTGCTATAACCGTTTTAGCAGATCAACATCTCCACATTTCACGATAATAACTTAACACACTTTAGTATATCATCGCTTTCTATCAAAAAAGATGAATTTAAAGGAATCGTTTCTTATATAAAAATGGCATTTATTTTTATATAGTTTTCAAATTCAGCCGTTAATCCTTAACGACCACACCCAATAGTCCAATAAGTAAACTGGCCTGCCA
>Ga0214925_100075_pt1 | contig 94973 bp, 79 predicted proteins | sample Stichaenrichment_FD_168299 | JGI IMG/M metagenome (GOLD analysis project Ga0214925, IMG submission 168299) | Xylose enriched microbial communities from anaerobic bioreactor in Madison, Wisconsin, United States - 63SRT | ecosystem: Engineered > Bioreactor > Anaerobic > Unclassified | place: USA... | reverse complement strand
AAAAGTATAACAAAAAAGCCGGCTATTTGCAATCATTTTCGATTACAAACGCCGGTTTTTGGCCATTTTCTTCATCTCACGATTGACGAATTACTCATTGAGGGTACTTTTCTTTGGAAGTTCACATCAAAGTGCAGCAGCCTTCAATTTTTTATTATTTCTTTCTGTCCGCTATATTTTAGCGTTTCAGCCATATATAGCGTCTTATCCAGATACCCGGAACATCATTCATTTGCAGCATGCTCAAACGCAGCCAGCTCCGGATGTTCTCTCTTTTCCTTCGTATAGTTCTCATACGTCGGTTTCTTATGCTTCTCACTAGCCCAGATCCGGTCAGCAACCGGCGCCCAGTTCTTGGCGTAATCGTCGCACTTCTCGCAAAGCTCTTCCGCGGATTCCGGTGCTTCCTCGTTGGTCTGATGCGCACCGGTCTTCTCTACCATTTCACGCAGCAGCTGCGGGTTCTCCAGCATCGGGCACGGACGCAGATGGTTACGGTTGAACGGCTGTCCCTCGTGGTAAGCCATGAACAGCGGGCTCTGCAGCATCTCCAGAATGGAGTTGTCGTGAATATTTGTATTAGAATAATGGATGAATACACACGGCTCAGCGTCGCCGCTTGCATTGATGTGGAAGTAGTTACGTCCTCCGGCGATACATCCGCCTACATACTCGCCATCATTCTGGAAGTCCATCGGATAGAACTGGATCGGGCATTCCTGTGAGCGGACATAGCGGATTCTCTTGATCATGTACTCTCTCTGCTCCGGTGTCGGAAGCAGTGCAGGTACAGCATTCTGACCGGTAGGCATGTAATGGAAGTAGAATCCGAACTTCGCGCCCTTCTCCTCCAGCAGATGGAAGAAGTCATCGCTTGTAACCGCATCGATATTTGCCTTGGTATAGCAGATAGATGTTCCAAACAGAATACCGTATTCATGCAGCAGGTCCATAGCCTTCATGACCGCTGCATAATGACCCTTTCCACGTCTTGCATCATTGGTATCCGGTGTTCCCTCAATAGAAAGGAAGAAGGTCATATTGCCGAGGCGGGCAATCTCCTTTACAAGGTCCTCATCGATCAGCGTGGAGTTGGAGAATGCCGCAAAGTAGCAGTCATGATGCTTCTCCATCAGCTTCAGGATATCCTTCTTGCGAACCATTGGCTCTCCGCCGGTCATCAGATAGAGATAAACACCAAGCTCCTTACCCTGTGTGATGATCTTGTCCATATCCTCAAAGGAAAGGTTGTTCTTGTGGCCATAGGTACCTGACCAGCATCCCTCGCAGTGCATATTACATGCGGAAGTGGGATCAAACAGGATCAGCCACGGAATATTGCAGTTATACTTTTCACGGTTTGCACGGATTGTCTTTGTTCCGCGAAGGAATGCCTCGTATCCGAGGTTCAGAAGAGTCATCTTCGCGAACTGCGGATTGGTCTCATCGATGATCTGATCGATGAACTTCATCCATTTATTATCCGGGTCCTGAATTGCCTTTTTAACCGACTCAACCTTTTCAGGCGGAAATGCCTTGCTTCCAAAAAACTTCTCAGCCCATCCCATGAATGTGAGGTAGGTCTGTCTCTTATCTTTACTGTTCTTTACATTCTTTACCAGACCGTCAATTACTACTTCAACTGCCTTGCGCTCGGCAGCATGCTTTACATAACCAAGTGTAGATGCCATTTATAATCTCCTCCTTGTCTACCAGCAGAATTATATGCTTCAAAACCTCTTCCGTAAATCGGACAAACTCCCGCATCCGTCCGAAAGCACAAGGCGTTTTCCCACTTCAAAAAAAATGTTACCCTGATTCCGGCGTTTTCTGTACAGAATTCCGGTTCGTTACTTTTCAAAGGTGTGTCAGGAAGACACTTCTCATTTGTCTGTTTCCGTTCGTAAACGGACAGTAAGCTGGTTTTATGCTTATTTTTTGTTGCTGCGAAACTCGTCGGGCAAAAACCGCCCTCCTCAAACATTCTCGCGATCAACATTATTGGCAGCTTCGCATAAAACCAGCTAACTGTCCGTAGTTACTCACTCCAAAGGCCTGCATGAGAAGTGCCCTCCTGACACACCAGTGAACTGTAATTCCAGTTCTGCCCACCTGCGATAATTGATTTTGCCACCTTGCCCCTGTGGCAAAGCTGTCATATAATAAAATGCTGAAAATGTCATGAGAAAACAGAGCCGCCTCCATCATGCAGCTGTATGGCGCTATATATTGCTGTATACAGCTGTATGTTGTCCTATCATAACGTAACGTATGGTATAGAATGCGTTGCAGAAGAAAGCGGCCCGCGCTTGCGTCCGGGACCCGGGCGTGACCGAAGAAAGGAAATTTTTTTATGTGTGGAATCTGTGGATTTACAGGAATGGATGTGGAACAGAAGCCCATTCTGACCAATATGATGAACCGTATGATACACCGCGGCCCGGACGGCGGAGGGCAGTACATCTGCCCGGGTATTGCCATGGGGCACAGACGTCTGTCCATCATTGACCTGACAGATGCAGGAACGCAGCCGATGTTCAACGAGAACAGAACCCTGGTGTGCACCTTCAACGGCGAGATTTATAATTACAAGGAGCTCAAGGCTGAATTGCTGAAGGCGGGTCATGTCTTCACCAGCAGCTCCGATACAGAGGTTCTGCTGCACGGATACGAGCAATGGGGCGTCTCCATGCTCGATCGTCTTCGCGGCATGTTTGCCTTTGTACTCTGGGACACCGAGAAGAGGGAGCTCTTTGCCGCAAGAGATATGTTCGGCATCAAGCCTCTGTATTACACGGAAATCAACGGGAACATCATCTACGCATCAGAGATCAAGAGCATCCTGGAATATCCCCTGTATCAGAAGGAGGTCAACCTGAAGGCGCTGGAGCAGTATCTGTCCTTCGAGTATTCCGTGCTTCCGGAGACCTTTTTCAAGGGTATCTTCAAACTGATGCCGGGTCACTACATGATCTGGAAAGATGGAGAGAAGAAGATCACCCGCTACTTTGACCCGATGCTGACACCGACCAGTTCGCCTGTGGACCACGCAAAGCTGATCGATCAGATCGATGAGACGATGCAGAATTCCATCCGCTACCACATGGTCAGCGATGTGGAAGTTGCCTCTCTGCTCTCCAGCGGTGTGGATTCCAGCTACGTGGCCTGCCATTTCCACGGATCCCGTACCTATACAGTGGGCTTTGACTATGAGAAGTACAATGAGATCCCCTATGCACAGGAGCTGTCCAAGACACTCGGCATTGAAAACCATAGCAAGGTCATCTCAACCGAGGAATACTGGAAGGAGCTTCCGCGGATTCAGTATTTCATGGACGAGCCGCTGGCAGACGCCTCCGCTTCTGCTCTTTACTTTGTGGACCGTGAGGCCGCAAAGGACGTCAAGGTTATCCTCTCGGGCGAGGGCTCCGATGAGCTCTTCGGCGGATACACCATCTACCATGAACCGATGTCTCTTGCAGGCTATCAGAAGCTTCCGAAGCCGCTGCGCAGAGGTATTGCGGCTGTTGCAGAGAAAATCCCGGGACATCCGAAGGGCAAGAGCTTCGTGATCCGCGGGTCAAAGGATGTGGAGGAGCGCTTTATCGGCAATGCGAATGTCTATGATATGAAGCTCAGAAACAAGGTTCTTCGCTACCCCAGTGCAGATTCCTCACCTTACACGCTTACAAAGCCTTATTATGATAAGGTAAAGAATCTCAAGGACACCGAGAAGATGCAGTACATCGACCTCAACTTCTGGCTGATCGGCGATATCCTGCTGAAGGCGGACAAGATGAGCATGGCCCACTCCATCGAGAGCCGTGTTCCCTTCCTGGACCGTGAGGTATATAACCTTGCAAAGAACATTCCGCTTTCCGAGAAGGTAACCGATGACAACACGAAGGTCTGCTTCCGCGAAGCGGCCCACCGCTATCTCTCCGATGCACAGGCAAAGAAGAAGAAGCTCGGATTCCCTGTACCGATCCGCGTATGGCTCCGTCAGGACAAGTACTACAATATCGTAAAGAAGGAGTTCACCAGTCCGATTGCGGAGAAGTTCTTCCATACCGATGAGCTGGTAAAGATTCTGGACGCTCACAAGAAAGGTAAGGAAGACTATGCCCGTCACATCTGGGTTGTCTACATGTTCCTGCTCTGGTATAAGGAGTATTTCGTAGAGGGCGGATGCAGTGTGTCCATCGAGGACGAACTCGAGTATGAGCGCATCCGGAAGAACAACCGGAACGCAACAATGAACAATATGCAGGCCTGACAGACAGGAAATGGCGTGCCGCAAAAGCAGCACGCCATTTCTCAATCATAATTCATATCCACTTATTCAATTCTTTCCGTCATGCGCTCTGGTTTCCTTCCAGATCTCCGCAAGCGCCTGATTCCGGTACGTTCTGTCTTCCATCTCAACTACAGAAGACTGGTTTCCTCCGATTCCGGAAAGTTTTCTGTTTTTTCTGCCATGTATATGCTTTGTACTGCAGCTTCCACTACAGCTGCTGCCGCAGCCCTCGCATGAATCCGGATGCTGAAGCGTATAACGCAGCGCAAAACCAACAGCTATGAATATCAGCGCAAGAATAACCACTGTTGTAATCATAGGCACACCTCCAGTTCTTGTCAGTATCGCAATTTATGTCTGTGCCTAGAGTTTAATTTATCTAACATGAATTGTCAATGGCTAATTTTGTAAAATACGTCCATCAAGAATACTGCATGAAATGATTCTGTGATTTTTCAGCTGTTTTAATATGGAATTTTGTGATATATTATATCCTGTGTGATGCATTTCTGTGATTTTTATATGCGATCTCATAGCATATTTTGTGATCACCAATCCAATAAGTTAAAAAAATGCAGGAGGCAAGCCATGGAACGATTATCCAGGAAAATTGACCACGATCTGTTGCAGTGGAAAGCTGATCCGTATCATCTCCCGCTGATCGTAAAGGGAGCCAGACAAATTGGAAAGACAGAATCCATCCGCCATTTTGGCAAAGAGAACTATGAAAATTACATTGAAATCAACTTCATCACCAATCCTGCCTTCCGATCTATCTTTGCAAACGGATATAGTGCAGAAGCCGTCATCAAAAACATCTCCTTCCTGAACCCGACCATTCAATTCATTCCCGGCAAAACCCTGCTCTTCTTCGATGAGCTTCAGGCCTGTCCGGATTGTGCCACAAGTCTGAAATTTTTCCGAGAAGATGGTCAATTTGATGTCATCTGTTCAGGATCCCTCATGGGAATTAATTATAAAGAAATCGAGTCCAATAGTGTAGGCTCCAAAATGGATTACACCATGTTCTCTCTGGATTTTGAGGAATATCTTTGGGCTCTTGGCTATCAGGCAGGGCAAATTGAAGACCTTTACCAGCACATGCTGACGCTGGAACCGTTGCCAGATACTGTAATGAAAACAATGCTATCCCATTTTCAGGATTACATGATTACCGGAGGGATGCCAGCCATCGTATCGCGCTTTATGGCACAGAAAAATTTTTCAGGAATTCTGCAGATGCAGGAGCAGATCCTGACAGACTACAAAGAAGATATCACGAAATATGCCGGAGGACTGGACCAGGGGCGTATTCTGAATGTCTATAATCACATCCCTGTATTCCTGGGGCAGGAGAACAAGAAATTCCGCATTTCAAAAGTTGCCCGCGGCGCACGATCCAGAGAATATGTGGGGGTGAGTGAATGGCTCAGCAGTGCAGGCATTGTGAACATCTGCTATTGCATGCAATTACCTGAATTGCCATTAAAGGGAAACTATATTCCCAATGACTATAAACTTTATTTCGCCGACACTGGTCTCCTGATCGGATCTCTGGACGAAGAGGCACAGGCAGATCTTCGGGAAAATCGGAATTTCAACGCCTATAAGGAGGCTCTATATGAAAATGTGGTAGCAGAAGTTCTGGTAAAGCAAGGACTCCCACTCTTCTTTTATCGGAACACACAGTCAACGCTGGAGATCGATTTTATGGTTCGGGACATTCATTCTCTCGTACCTATAGAGGTTAAAGCTAATGACAATCCCACGCCATCCCTGAACAGACTGATCGGCTCGGACAAGTATCATGACATCCAATACGGGATAAAATTGTGCCGCAGGAATATCGGTTTCAACGGAAAATTCTATACCTTCCCGTATTTCCTGGCTTTCCTGCTGAAGAGATTTCTAAAAGAGCGCAAGAAATAAAAATATGCAACTCATCATTTGGAAAGCTCAAAGAGTACACGCGAAATTCCCGATCGAACCCGGTAATCGTCAGATAACCGGACTGGGAGAAAAGGGGAATCGGATCCGGGAATCCTTTCAGCTATCTTTCTCAGGAACTTGTTCTTTCTTCATTCTCCCCGTACATACATTATCTTAACATAGTCCTCTGTTTTATCTCTCATCAGCTCAAATCCATGAACCAGATCCGGCAGTGCGAAGCAATGTGTAATAAACTGTTCCGGATGAATAGTCCCATTGACAAGCCGCGTCAGGACATAATGCCAATCATCGACGGCATCAGCTGTATAACCGGAGTTCCAGGTGCCCCGTACAGTCAGCTCGTGTCTCAGGATTTTCCAGTAGGTATCTTTTGACAGAGACACATCACCATAGGGATTACCGACCATCATCAGCCTGCCTGCCGGTGCCGCATGATTGATGCCAAATTCCACGACTTCATTCTTGCCGATACAGTCAAAAAAGACATCGAGTCCGTTACCATTGGTCTCTGCGTCGATCCAGTGATCCGGATTTTCTTTCCTTGTATCACAGAAACAGGTGACGCCAAGCCCGTACGCTCGCCTCTTCTGGGCCTCCTTATTTCCAAAAACATAAACATTTTCATAACCGGCTTCCCGCAGAAACATCGTGAGCAGAAGTCCGATGGTGCCCAGCCCGAAGACACCTATCCGCATGTCTTGTTTTCTCTCTGCAGCTATCATTCCTGCATCCGACCATCTTTCTGCCCCATTCTCAGTGCCCAGCCCTATTCCCCGCATGGCATGAACGGCAACAGCCATCGGCTCCATCATCGCCGCCTTTATAAAGCTGACTTCAGCCGGTAGGACAATCAGATTCCATACCGGAACGACACAGTATTCCGCAAAGCCTCCATCCTGCCGGGAGCCAAGATAACTGTAGTTCCTGCACATCTCATAGAGATGCTTCTGGCACGGTTCGCACTTCCTGCAAGGAATCAGCGGAAAAATACCAACGTGTCTTCCCAGATACCGTTCCGAATCCACGCCCTCTCCGACTGCCCGCACAACACCGGAGAACTCATGTCCCGGGATCAATGGATGGGTGTGCGCACCCGTCTTATAGATACGCGGAATGTCAGACCCGCAGATTCCGGCTGCCTGTACCTCAACCAGTGCTTCTCCTTTGCCGGGAACCGGTACCGGTACATCTTCAAATCGAAGGTCATTGATTCCATGTAAAACATAAGCTTTCATCATCATAGTTCCAGAATTATCCCTGTTCATTTCCATTGCTCCGGCAAAATATGCACAAACGCTCAATCTATATCGTGGCAGTCTTCGTTTCTTCCACGCACGCTCTCTCTGAACCTTTCAAGATCCTCCGGTGTTGTGATCTTGAAGTTTCTGTCATCCCCGGGTATCGTACGCACATGCAGTCCCGCACGGATCGCCGGCTCCGTGGAACCGGAAATCGCAAGAATATCCACAGGCAGCAATTTTTCGTTTGCTTGCAGATATTTGCCAAAGCGGAAGGCCTCAGGCGCCTGTCCGGCAAATATCCGGTCTCTAGGAAGCAGGGAATCCACCTCACCTTTCTTTGTGCAGAAATAAACAGTATCTTTCATCGGCAATACCGGCATGACTCCATCAGCATCAGATAATGCAGAAAAGCATTGATGGATCAGCATATGCGTCAGGAATGGGCGCGCCGCGTCATGAATCAGCACTCTGTCTTCATCGTCTGTGCAGTCCAGCTTTTTCAAGTGCAAAAGCGCATGATAGATAGACAGCTGCCGGTTTTTACCCGGAGCTGCGAATCCAAGAAACTTTTTCCTTTGCTCTTCCGAAAACAGCTCTTTCATCTCAGCGGCAACACGTGCCTGCCATTTCTCCGGATCTGCAACTATCAGCACCCCATCGATCTCGGTATCCCGAAACAGAGTCTCCAGACACCAGCTGATGATCATCCTGCCGCCCACGACTATATACTGTTTCGGTACATCCGTTCCAACCCGGCTTCCCACTCCACCGGAAAGGACTATTGCGATATTCATCTCCGATACCCCCCGACATTCCTCACACTACCACTTTCCGGTCTGCTCCTGATCGTCTGTGACGAGGAACCAACTCGTTTCAGGAAACCGGTTCGTATTCTCAGAACCTCATGTCTCTGATGTCCTTAAGGATATCTCCATATGGCCGATCCTTTCCGAACAGTAGCGTCGTGCCCAGTACAAATCCGTCGACCCCCTTAGGCGCAAATTCCAGAATCTTGTCCGCACTGCAGGCACCGTCCCACCAGATCTCAAAACCCATATCCTCCTTCATGGAGAGAAGCTTTGTAATCTTCTTGCCCACAAAGGGCAGGAACATCTGCCCGGCATTGCCGGGATTGACCGACATTACCAGAACCTTATCCACAATACGCAGCATCTCGTAAATCGTCTCCACGGACGTCCCCGGATTGATGGCAATTCCGGGAATCATGCCCGCATCGATAATCTTCTGAATGGCTTTTGCGGGGTGATATTCCGCCTCCGGATGAATATAAATCGTATCTCCTTTGCGCAGATTCTGCAGGAACAGGTCAATCCGATCACTGGGATGCTCAATCATAAGATGAACATCGAGCGGCTTATGAGAGAGTCTGCCAATACACTTCATATCCATCAGACCCATAGCGAAATTCTCCACATAACGGCCGTCCATAATATCTATGTGAAAAGAATCAATGCCCCCTTCTTCCAGCTCCCTGACTTCTTTCTCAAGATTCCCGTAATTTGCACACATCATTGATGCTGTCAATTGAAAATTCATTTCTTCAATTCCCCCTCTATTCCAGCTTTCTATCCGCGACGGACTTTCGATCTGTGGTATCTCGCTTCTCCTGGATTTACCCCTTCTCTATATTAATTAAAATAAATCCATCGTTCACACGAAATATAGCACTATTATTCAGATGCATCAAGGTAATAATATGATTGGTGCTTTCATCTTGCATCTGTCGGGATACTGCTAAATGCGCTGCCACCTAACATCAGAATCAAAAAATACTTATTCACACTTCCACCCGAATCTCCCTGGGTCCAACAATGTCATTGTCAAAATAAAACGCCTCCAATACTTCAGGTGCAATCACGCACCTGCCATCGAGCAATGTACTGAACAGGCTCTCCGAAAAGTGATCCTCAGAATTGTATTTTTCTGGTTTTAAAAGTTCCGAGTAGTCCTTGATAAACCGCTTCACGCCTTCATTAATCTGCATTTTCAGCTGAAAATTTCTCTGATTCTTTTTATCTTTCTCAGTAACGAATCTACCATCTGCATCAATATAACGAATCATTCCATAAGGGGCAGTCAGGAAACTCTCGAGAACCATGCTCTTGCGCCCCACCTGACTGTCGCGTCCATTGACAGCACCTTCGTTGAAGCACGCTTCCGCATCACACGTGGCAGCATAACGGTTATTCCTTGAAAAATTGAACAAAAAATAATATCCCTTTAACGAACGGCCAATATATTTCTCATATTTGAATTGATTGGTTCCGTTAAATCCAAGATCTACGATAGCATCCGTTGCGTTGTCATCCAGAAAACCATTCTCTTTAAGATAAGAGTCATAATACAGCGTTTCTTTTCCAACTTCCCCCCATATCTCGTCATGGTATGGTTTCAGCATCTCCATCAGATTTGCATCACCTGCCGGATCAATGGGTTTGTCATTCCACATCCTGCTTCTTATATCTGCCTGTAGATTAAAGCGTGAATAAAGATATTCTTTAAACGAGCCGATAAATGGAATTCTTGCGAATTCCTCCAAATCAGACTCATTATGAATATTAGAAATAAAAATCAATCGGCGGGATGCCGGCAGGTAACGGATTTCAGCATGCGATTCATCACCCACCAGTTTTTCAAGGTATTCCATATCTTTCGTCAAAAACCACCCATCCCTCGCACAAAAAAGAAGACGTTTATTGCCATTAGTTTTCGCTCTCTTTCGCAGCCATATCAGAAATTTAAAAAAGAGCGGACCAAGGACAATATAACCGAACTCCTCGCAGCTTTCGATAACAGGTCTCCCTTTGCTCTCATGCATTCCCATCGGATTATTCAGCAAATGAGTACAAATCAATCCGAGAACGACAGAATTCTGTAGGCCCGACGCTTTCTCTGACACTCCACATAGCGCTGAGTTATCCAGCAGGGCGCGAACATTCAGAATGGGATAAGTATCAATACCCGCTGCTCGTGGCTCCTGATCATCTCCAATAGGATCATCTCCAATATGAAGAACCTTTCTTTTTTCCTTCCTGGAATCATGATACAAAGAATTCCGCATTCCTCCAGTCTGAACCTGCAAAAAGTCCGCCCACAGTTTTCCGGATTTCTTGTCTGCCTTACATTCACAGGAAATCAGAATGTGGTCCTCAGGGATATCACGAATACCTGCGCGCAGCAACATAGGGATGATTTGCCTCTTCGTAAGATACATGTCACTGATCAGCCATACGTCCTTACCTTTGCCCTTGGCATACCTTAACGCATCTGCCATACTCAGCCTTGGCACAACTGCCTGAAGTTCTGTATCAAGCTCCAACTGTTCTATCTGTCTTCGCTCGTTAAAGCAAATTCCTGTATTCCTCTGGAGAACATCATAAACATCATCAAGTGAAAAATAACTGTCCACCTGCTGTGCTGTTGCTTGCACTCTTTCCGTGTAAAAATCAAAAGAACTCTTCTTTGTAGTTCTGCCTGTATTTTTTAATAATAAAATGCATTTGTCAGAGACCAGGCGAAACACGTCCTGCGGCAGGTAGACTTTTCGCACAATCAATGTATCAAATATATCAAAGACGATAACATCATGTCCGTCTATTGCCTCGAATAAATCCGGTAGTGATTTTTCCCAATAAGGATTCTGTTCAAAAGAATTATTCTGTTTTATCAGATGTGCCTTCTCACCATTTGCATAATAAACCGGCAGTTTCGTACTTGATATTCTGCGGAATATAGTCTGATAATTTGATGGATCCGCGCAGATCACAATAGCACCAGCCTTTGCCTCAGCTTCATGCATTGGAATCACCGGAATATTGCTGATCATCCTGCCAATATTTGCTGGATCGCGATCCAGAAGCCCTATAATATTGAAATCTCTTACGCCGGGCAGCAGCATGGCAGTCCTCTGACCAATGCCATATATAGCGATAGGCACTTTTTGGAGTTTTGCAAACGATTGACGAAAAATATCGATTTCATTTTGGTAGATGGACTTTTCCAATATTTAACTCCCGATACGTCTTTTCCGGCACCCAAAGCCGATCTTTAATCAATTATCCAACTTCATTACTTCCTGCAAATGATCACGAAATGCTGTTTCGGAAAACTCCTGCTCATATATGCTCCTTGCAGAATTTCGCATTTCCTGAATACTGACTGAAAACAATGAATGATGCGCATCTTTAAAAAAGCAAATGAATTTACTGATTGTTTCAGCCAGATCGTCTGCGTCTCCGGACGAAAATATTAAACCGTTTTTCCCATCAGTAATGTACTGAGCCGTTCCTGTAGAAGAGGATACAATACAGGGTACACCGTGCATCATTGCCTCGGCCGCAACTGTCGGCATAGGATCCTCCCTGGACGGAATAATAAGAGCATCAGCACTCAATAGATATTGGTGAATTTGATCTCGATTAACCTTCCCAGTGAAAATGATATCGGGAATACCTATCGTCTCCTGTTTCAAGCGAGTTGCCATAGCCGAGCTGTCCTGCCCGATAAAAACAAATTCACATTCCTTCTGTAATTCCCTGTTTAGTTTATTAAATGCTTCAATCAGCAGATCCTGGCCTTTTCTCCACTCAATATATCCAATTGTAAGAAATCTGACCTTTTCAGAGAATTTCTTCGTGGGAGGAGTAATTCCAACCGAACCAGCAAGATCCGGTACCATGTAATTCAATCTCTTAAAACCAGCATCGGGTCTGAACTCCCGAAATGCCATCTCCGGAACAGGTCCCACAGATACCAGTTGGATATCGTGAAGATCCATCTCCTTTATTCGCTTCTTATCAACTCCTTGGTAAAAAAAGGGTGAATCATGCAACCACCATATAATCCTGCACTTTGCATCTTTTCCTCTCTGCGACAAGAAATAATTATAATTAATCGTATTACAAACGACGATATCAAATTCCTTTGTCCATGCACACTCCTTCATGGAGAACACTTGAAGATTTGGATCAATAGTAATTGGAAAGCCTTCATTCAGCACTCTTGATCTCAAAGGTCCATCTTCCATGGAACCAAAGACAACTTCCCATCCGTTTCTGGCAAGAATTTCGCCCATATGGAGAAGCGCCAGTGCGGGTCCTCCCAGAGATAGATCATTGGATAAAAGGACGATCCTGCCCTGCATTGTCCCGGAACAATATCTGATTTTATTACTCGGCTGGTAGGAGAGCAAATCCTTGTGATACAAGGAAAAAAGCAAGAGTTTGTGCAAATCATAAAAATGATATATTTTATCTTCAGGCACACCCAGGCCTAAAAGCTGATCCCTCATTTCCTGGTAGTAGAAGCTCAAAATAATAATGGCGTCATACTGCAGAGAGACACCTTCTTCTACAGAATATACAACATGACCATCTATCATATGTCCCTGACGTTCTGAACTGTTATCCAAAAGTCCCAGTACATTTTTGTCAGCAAACCACTTTTTGAAACGGGAATAATAATCCCCCGTGCCAAATATAAGATAATTCATATCCCACCTCATGGATCATCAGAGCATTTTTTATGTCTCCCTACAGAACCGCTCAAAATCCAGCAAGCTTATTACCTTCGCCCTTGTTCTTGTCCTCACATCAGAAATAATTTGTTCTCTGCCAACAACTACAGTGACAAGAATCAGATCAGACTGTTCATCACATACCAGCGGCTGTATCTCATATGCATCAGATTTAGCACTTCTGTCATAGATCCTGACGATTTGGATGTCTGCTTCATCCAGCGTTTGGACCGTTTCTGCGCCAATGCTTCCAAATCCATATATAGATAAAGAATGAATCTGCAATTCATTTAACCTGCGTTTATAATGTTCGGAATTTGAGGAAATATCTTTCAAGACATTCTCTGCTTCAATACAATCCAACATTGTGGATATTCTATTGCGGATGCATTCATCCAGCCAAGTCTGATGCTCATCGGTGAGAAGCCTGTTTCTCTTTGTAAGATCCCTCAATTCCATTAATGACTGAATATTGTTCTCCCAGTTGGAGGAAGTGTTCGTGCCATCTTCCATGTGTCTATACAGACATTCATCATTAATCGAAAAGATTTTTCCGCAGTCTTTCATCAGAACCCACAGATATGCATCATCACAGTAATTCGTCTGCATGATAAACTTTGTCCATGCTTCAGGAATTGCACTTCTTTTGATCAGCGCCTGCCCGGGGGATATGATCCCCATGAGATTTTTAATATACCAATCACGGCTCAGGATTTTCTCTCTGGCTTCCTTTTCTTCAAACAGTCGCAGCCCACTTCGATATATAGCATCGCAGAAAATAACATCTGCCTGATCTATATGCTCCAACTGACTCTTCAGAAAACAATCATCCCATTGATCATCCTGATCCCAAAAAGTGACATAACTCCCAGATGACACAGAAAATCCATTCACACGGCTCTGATGTATTCCGCAGTTCTGTGCGTTTCGTATAATGCGAAGCGGAAGGCCTTTATAAGCAGAAGGATCAATTTGTTCCTCGGGACAGTCATTTACCAGAATGAGTTCTGTCTCCCAGCCATGAAGGTTTTCACTGTTTCTCCGGAATGCCTCCAGCAGGTTTTTCACATATCTTTTTCCATGAAAAAGGGGAACGATAACGCTGATTCTGTTTTTCATATATATAAAATTCCATTTTGTTCAGTAATGTATTTCATCCCTTTAAATAACCTTTACCTGTAGATTGGTGTTCTTTTTCCTCTTCAATTGCCTCTTTTGTGCGGTTTAGGTATGCGTATCCATAAAACTGATCTGGTTCCAAGTGTTGGCTCTCCCCCCATTCATTCCAGGAATTTATAAAAACATATCTTCTTCCTAGTGGCTTTTTATACGCATCCTTTATTAAATCCTTCAACCACGACCTATATGTGTTTGGATTTAAGCCAGTATAAATAGCGCCATAATTATTAAATCTCCTTGGTGAATTATCATAAGCCAGCATTGCAGAACGAAAGACTTCACCATCTGGATATTCCAACATGTATCTCTTATTATTAATAAAATCCGACATGTCAATAAAATCCCCAATATACTCCGGATGAATATAGCAACTGGGTCTTTTATTCACTTTTGTCCATGGCGTATTTGGTGGGAACTCCACTCTTGCGTCTCCACCCCACGTGCTTACAGGTTCTATGGGAGTGCCTGTTTTATCTCCTTCCATGTAAGAACTAATCAAAATATACAGGTCACCCACTCCTTCTTTAGCCGCAATGCTTCTAAAATTATCTAACATCGTACAAAAACGTTTATTATCATAAATATCACTGCGATAAATCGATAAGACCGGCTTTCCATCAATACGGATATATCTCGGATCTCTCATATATGGAAGGATATCATACATAAATTGCTCATCATCCATATGCTGAATATCCTGTTTAAAGATAATTTTGCCCTGCGTATCCGACCATCTGTCCGTCCATGTCTCATTAGCCCAATTCAAACAATAATGTATATCAATCTCAGGATGTTCCAGTAGCAGCTCCAAGGGCTTCTCCATCATTTTCTTTCCCTGAAACCAATAATAATGTATACAAAAGCCATATATACCATAATGTCTGGCAATTGCAGCCTGTCGCTGTATAGCAGAAACATCCGTAAGATTGTAGTAGCCAAGATCATACGGAACCTGCGGCTGATTGTGATGCGTATAAATCGGGGTAGCCATTGAAGAAGCAATCCATTCCGTATATCCTTTTCCATGAAATTCATCATTTATTGGTATTTGATAATACTGTGGCAAATACCAGGCTATTAGTTTGGGATCTGCATCATCTAAAATAACCGGATCATCATTATAATCTTCAAATTGCTTTATATATCGTTTACCTTCGATAAAATCAAAGAATTCTTTTTTATACTCTTCAGTATTCCAATCGTATCCCAAAGGATCAATTATGTCCGGTTTGTTTCTCCATGAAGCAACTTCTTTCCGCACTCTATGATAAATAATTGAATGTGAACTTCTGGCAATAATGATAATAACGTCCACTTGGTTTTCGCATTCTTCAAGTTTAGCGACTTTTTCCTCCAGATTGTTGCTATAGTAAGGATCCTTATCCACGCGAAAAAAAATTTTTTTATACCAATTTTCATCAACGCATGAAATAATCTTTTTTATTGCGTTCACACCCATCTGTGGTCCATATATAGCTATACTCTTGTAATTAGCATTCCATTTTGTTTTGAAAATCTCTTTAATATGTGATGCTTCATCAGAACTAATATATAATGACATCGTAAAAACCCTCTTGAGAGATTAAATCGATTATCCAAGCTTCAGAATCTGGAGCTATCAATTTTATAAAGTTTATCCTTTAATTGAATGAAATTTTGTCTATTAAAATTCAGTATGATGTCTCTCGCCTTATAAAGGGTAATAATAACCACAGTTTCATCATCAAGTTGTTCCATTAGCTGTGATGGCGAAATAATATGAACTCCTTCAATATCTCCCTTTAAGTTTTCATCTACAATTGCTTTTATACAGAAACAATCTTTCTTCATTCGCTCCAATAGTCTTCTACCGTTTTCATCTGCTCCATAAAGAATAACTTTTTTATTTTTCAACAGGTGTACCAAATATTCATAGCTTGATAACGGAACGGCAAAAATATCATTTGTAAAATCTTTTAGTCTTTTTATCTGGGCCGGATATAATTTATCTGGAAGAGAATATTGTTCATAATCTGTCAAAAGATCTCGAATATCATGCAGATTATTAAAATCACGGCTTGGAGTATTGAAATCATGTGATGTCCAGACATATCCGATTTGTACAGTCAAACCATTTTCCCTCGCATATGATTCCAGAAATCTGGCTGCTTTTAATTCCCTATCAGAGAAGAAAAGCGGCCCATTATAATTAAGCGCACCATAAGAACGTATTTCTGTATCAATGCAAATGGTCTTGATTTTTAACGTTTTTGCCAAATTTACAAAATCCCTGACCGAACGGAGATCAGAGTTCATACTATTAATTAGATATTTCAAGACGATATTATCCGTCTTTTTTCTATACATACTAATGTTCTTAACGACATCGTCAAACAAATCCGTACCTTTGGTTCTGAAAAACGTTTCTCTATTTCCCGCATCCAACGAAATCCTCAGTGAAACATAATCATTATCCAGGTTATTTAATAAAGTACTGTTAATCCGAATTGCATTCGTATTCACTCTCTGCATATAATGAGCGTTTAATAAATATGTAAAAATATCTTCAAACAAATATCCAAAAGTAGGTTCTCCGCCTCCCCAATCAAAAAGACAATTTTCAACAATCATCCCTTTTTGAACAAATTCCTTAATTATTGGTAACGGATTATATGATTCTTTTTTACTGCCGCTAAAGCACTCACAATACACGCATCTGTTTTGGCAATATTCCATGGGACAAATAGTTATGACTTCTATTTTATTCTTCTTATCATCATTAATAAGATTACTGCACCCCTTGCATATAGCTTTGCTAGTCTGATTCAGTGCATCAATTTCTTCTGTTTTCCGAATATAATATTCAGGGGTAAATTCCTCTTTATCTCCAACACGCCATATGATCTGATCGCCTATATCAATTCCGTGACAGAGGCTTATATTTGAAGGATTAAAATTGATTCTGCCGCCTATTGCATAACAATGTTTCATTGCGCCCTCTCCTTAATACAATAATTTCATGACCTCAGTACTATGTGATCAACAAAAGAAATTCCATCTATCAATGTAGTATTTTGCCGCTACTATATCCGGCAGCAGTTGTACACCGCATGCACTGCCAGGCCCGATGGGCATCCGTTTCTAAAAATCCTTTGTCTGATATTGATCGATGAGATCATTCAGACGTCCAGCATCCTCAGTAGTCAGCATATTCACTTTGTCAAACGCCTGTAATTTCTTCTTCCAGTACTCTTCCGGAATATCACTGCATTCCTCGCGATACAGCCTGATATGGTTTTTCTTCATCTGCTCTGACTGGAGAATCGTGAGATCGGCATAGACCATGCCTGGAATCCTTGCATAGAACTTCATCCCCGACCATTCTGCAGGTGATTTTTCTGTAAAATCGTCTACCCTGTACCAGGGAATATAAACAAGTTTGTCCGTGCATCTCCATAAAACCTTGGTGTAATATTTAAGATTCAGTGATCTCGTATAGTTAAATGCATCAAAGCCATTCTGCGTTATGATCATATCCGGATGACGTCCCGCAAAATCATAATCTTCAGCGGCCATTGCGTGAACATATGGAGGCATCTCATCCAAATCAATATGTTTTTCCGGATAGAACTCTGTGTTTGCCTTCTTCCTGTAATAATCCGCCATCGCAACGATTACATCGCAGTCTTCTCTATCTGTATAAGCTCTCCAAAGCGGCTCGATGACAGGCCAATGCGTCACGCGGTCTATCAGAAAAACAATCTCCTGTCTGTCCAGAAAATCCTTATGAACAGACTTCTCTAACTGCTCATATGCAGTGTGAAGCCGATCAACGCTTTCCTGAAACAGCTCTCCCTGCGTCATCTGCTGATAAACATTGAATACCGCTTCACAGTAATTCTGTATTGCATGAATGGCATCGGATCCATCTGTAAGCCTTGGTTCAATTGCATTACCGATCTTTACAGCAGTATCCTGCACTGTATTCAGCAGTTGCAGCATCATTTCCGGTTCTGTGCACAGAAGCTCATAACTCACACCCTGATCGAATTCCTGCAGAACGGACAGAAGTACCCGGACAGAATTCTTTACAGATATTCTCTGCTTCAGATCCGGCAGATCAGATTTCTTCATACAATAGTTATATGGATCTACACCGGATGCATCTATTATCTTCTGCTCGAGGGCCTTGTAGAAAGGATAGCCATGCAAGGCACTGCCCTTGATGACCTGATGATAATCGCCGTAGGTATAGCGCAACAGTTCATCCGCGCCATTCGGAGCCGGCAGTTTCGTCGTCTCAAACGGGACGAATTTCTGCTCCTTAAACCACGATTTCGGATACCCGTCAAGCTTCCGGAACAGATGTTCCGGATAAACCCGGAGCATGGAGCCCTCATCGCTGTGAAAATACGCAATCAGTCCTGTATACAGCAGATAGACCTGAGCTCTTAACGGCTTATTCTCATCAAACTTATGCGCGGTCAGTTCATCGATCTGCTGAAGCGCCAGCTTAATCTCGTCGATGGTTTTCCCCGTATTCTCATTCGGCGTCAGGTTCTCAATCTGATCTATCGTAATCGCAGATGTGATCTCTTTTTTCTCATCTTTTCCAGGTTCGGTCTCTGACCCGTCCTTTTCCCGGATCATCTCAACCGCCAGATCATCAAGGAATACCATCAGGTTGACACAGGCCTGCGTAGAGATATCACGCCACTTCTCGTCCAGTTCATTATCAGATACATGATCCAGCACGAAGGTGTCCACGCAGGGCACATACGGGCAGTCACAGTTGTTCTTCAGATATTCCTCATCAAACGTGATTCTCTTTCCTGCCCCTGATAACACAGGTATAATTTCATTGTAATTCTCATCACGGCTCTCCCGGATCTCAAATCCATATTCCGGATGTGCCTTTATGATCTGAAACATATCATTGAAATCTTCCCGCATCATCCAGATATCCGTATCGTCATCCCAGGGAACGAAGCCTTTGTGGCGGACTGCCCCCAGCAGTGTGCCATAGGCCATATACCAGTGCAGATTGTATTTCTCGCAGAATTTCTGAAATCTTTCAAGAAGACCGATCTGGGACGCCCATACGCGCTTGGTCATGCCGGCTACATAGAAGCCATCGCGCACCTCATCTTCATCATAATCAAACGGGAGATTCATTTCATACCCTCATTTCTAAATATTCCATCTTTTATTATAGTTCTGTAATAGCATAGCTGCTTCATGCTGATATTATTATATCGGATTAATGCCGGCTGCGTATAAATATTCAAAGCCAGATTGAGGCTTCGTGCATCATTGTGAATGGATGCTCCGAAGCCTCAATCTTGTTCAGTCATATATTGTTCTATCAACCTGCTCACTATTACAGTGTCGGTCTTTTATTGTCAGTCTTTTAGCATCTGGTCCATGATCTGCTGTACCCGGATATCAAATGTATGATTTTCTTTGATTTTCCGATAGCCGTTCTCAGCTATTCTCCTGCGACGGTCCGGATCCCCCAGATAGATCTGTATCTTGTGCAGCAGATCCTGCCGACTCTCATAAAAGACAAAGTCCTGATCCGGCTCAAAGAAATACAGCAGATCATCCTGATAGTTGCTGAGGAGGAATCCTCCTGCGCCCATAATGTCGAAACAGCGGAGAGGAATTCCCTTCTGTATGCTTCGTAGCGAGATATTCAGATTGATTGCAGAAGACTTGAATACACAGGGCATCTCCCTGTAGTAGTCGACGGTACCCATATTGACAAGGCCGGCGCCTGTAAAGGATAAATCGCGCGTAAACACCTTCAGTCCATGCGGGAAATCCTTCTCCTGCAATTGAGTTCCAATAAGCCGTAGGATCTCAGTGCGGTCTATTGCCGTAATCTTCCGGTCAAGAACATAATCTGAAAAGAGATAAGCAGCACTCTCTACACCGTCACCGTGCGGATACAGGGGCAGTGCGGCCTGCATTTTCCGGATAAGTTCATCCGACAGACAATCCCGGACAAAATTGCCCCCCTGCACCTGAAGCTGAGCCCGCATAATGCCCTCAAGGTATCCCCTCGTGTACGGATCCAGTTTTGGGGCCATACGGTCATAGAGGTTATGCTCTTCTGTATAAAGCGATCCGACAAAGGAAACATCTGCGCCAAATTTCTCCATCTCTCTTGCCCCGGGCTTCATAGCATCCAGGCGCTCTGTATCCGCTGCCATGGGAAGATAATGGACGTTCTTAAAGCCTTGCCCGGCGAACTCTTCGTAAATGCCATGATCAAACACAAAGACGCTGTTGCACTTATTGATCAGTGTGCAGGAATAAATGGAAACCTGCGGATTGTCATAGAGCCAGGAGACATACCGGACACCCTTTCTCTCACAGGCATCCGACACAATCGGGAAATAATTGAATGAAAAGACCATTCCGGGGATCTCCTGCTCAATAGCTTTCTCAAGCGAATCCTGCAGCGCCGCATCATGCCACTTTCCCGACACCGTAAAGGGAAATCTGACAACCTCTGTTCTTCTCCCTCCATACGCAAAGCGTTTAAACGCCCGGATCATATCGGAATTACACAGGTAATCTTCTATGTAGATATACAGTATCTTCATGCCCGTTCCCTGAAGGTCCCTTCAAATACCATCTTGCATTCAAAAATGCATAACAACAGCTGTTAAAAAGACCCCCACGGAATTCCCATGGGGGTCAGCTTTAAATATCGTTGTTCATACTGCTGACAGATAAAGATTACTGAAGCAGAGACAGAACACCCTGCGGAGACTGGTTAGCCTGTGCCAGCATGGACTGTGCAGCCTGCTTTAGAACGTTGTTCTTTGTGTAGGATGCAATCTCTTTTGCCATATCTGTATCACGGATACGGGACTCAGCTGCTGTCACGTTCTCGTTGGTTACCTGAAGGTTGTTGATGGTGTGCTCAAGACGGTTCTGCTTAGCACCAAGCTTTGCTCTGTAACCTGATACCTTGTTGATGGCATCCTTGATCTTTGTAATTGCCACATTTGCCTTGGAAAAAGTTGTCATGCTCAGTGCATTGACACCGATTGCTGAAGCAGTCATTTTCATACCACTGATCACAAGCTTCTCACCACTTGTAGGTCCGATCTGAAGTGTAATCTGGCTGCTATTGTTCAGAGGATTCAAGCCGTTATACTTTGTGCTTGTAGCGATTCTTGTGATTTCCTCAGACAGCTCATCGATCTCAGCCTGAATAGAGCTTCTTGCGACCTTGCCTTCAGACGTTGTGGAGTATGTGCCATTGGCAGCCTGGGTAGCCAGTGTTGTCATTCTCTGCAGCATGCTGTGGGTCTCTGTAAGCGCACCTTCCTCTGTCTGAATCAGTCCGGTGGCATCCTTTGCGTTAGCCTCAGCCTGTGTCAGTCCGTTGATCTTGCTGCGCATGGACTCGGAAATTGCGAGACCTGCTGCATCATCTGCTGCACGGTTGATCTTGTAACCGGAGGACAACTTCTCAAGGTTCTTGGAAAGGTTGTTCTGATTCACAGACATGTTTCTGTAGCTGTTTAATGCGCTGATATTGTGCTGAATAACCATAGTATATCTCCTTTGTTGTTGTTCATCAGAACTTCCCTGTCCTGACTATGCTTCGCGGCGTGAGCTCCCGCTTGAAGCAGCTGGTTGTTAAGTTCCGTAAAGACTCTTGATTTGCTTTACAATAATCTTATCGGCAAAGGCAGTGAACTTATAAGATCAATTTTGTTTTTTTCATACTTTTTGCCTTCAGATTATTACAGTAATTCTCATTCTTCTCAATTGATTTTTCTCCGCCATCTGACCAATGGCTTTCAGCGTCTTGTCGGGTATCTGGACTTTTCCTGTATTGTCATTTGCACAGCCTCTTTCTCTCTGTTTTCCTAACCGGTCTGCTGATCCCAGGACCTCGAAGCGTTCTTCCCCGGTAATGTCAAAAAGAATCCCCGATGAACAGCTATCAAGATTTCCAGGATGTCAGGTACTTGTGAACCCATATACCATGTCGGATTTTCATGCGGATTTTTTACCTGTAGAATACCGGCCCTGTGTCGCCTAAGCTATCTTCCATCCAGTTACTGTCCTCTCCTCTGAAGAAAATGCCACCCCGATCTTCATGAGCTTCCTTCCATCTGCCTCATACCTTATTCCGTAGCCTCTGTCATCGATCTGGGCGAGAGCCTCGTCTGCGCTTTTGTCCATCTTGAATTCAAAGATATATATGTAATCTGATGTCTCTGCCACGCAATCACATCTGCCTTCTGATGTCTGGACCTCGCAGGAGGTGAAGGCTCCCAGGAGGGTCAGAATCAGGTAGATCTGGTTTCGCCAGGACTCCTCATATTTTAAACTTTCTGTGGCAGGATATGGTATCCCTGCAAAAAGTGACTTAAGCCTTGTAAGGAATGAGTCCGCATCTCCCGTCTCCAGATCCAGGACCATATTTCTCATTGTCAGCGGGTGTTCCTCATCCCTGTAGCCCAGGACAGCAGGAATAAGGGAATTCAGAAAGCCATACTTAACTTCCTCGTTTGGATAACCCAGAATAAAGGTAGCGAACCTGTCATCATAATGCTTTATCGTCAGATAACCGGATTGGTAGAAGAGGGGAATGGGATCAGGATTTTCCGCTCTATAGTCTTCGATCATCTGCTCTGTTGCTTCCACTCCGCGGTCCAGATCTTCCGGATTGATGCTGGATGTCTCTAACTTTTCAATGAGCATGGTGGGTGTACCTGTACTGAACCAGTACCTCCCATATCTTTCCGCCCTTAATGCATTGAGAAGGCTGAATGGATTATAGACTCCCGGTGAATCCGATGCAAAATGATAACCATCATACATTTTTTCAAGATGCCTCTGACACTCTTCCTGTGTTTCTTTGTTTTTCCTCGCCAGCCTGCCTATCTCAGGACCAAACCCCCCCAGGAGCTCTTCCTCAGTAATACCACATATACAGGCATATTTGCTGTCAAGTGAAATATCTGTCAGCTGGTTCAGATCTGAAAAAATCGAAACCTTGGTGAATTTCGTCACTCCTGTAAAAAAGACAAACTCAAGGAACTCATCCTGGTCTTTTAAAACTGCAAAGAAGCCTTTGTAAAGCTCTCTGTTTTTTTCTTCCTGATCAGGATTTTTGATCATGGTCTCAAGCAAAGGCTTGTCATACTCATCCACCAGTACAACCACTCTTCTGCCAGTCTTTTTACACAGCAGGGCAAGGAGATTAGAAAACCTGACAGATAATGTTGTGCCCAGGATCTGCTCGTCATAGCTTATTCCATACTCTTGCGAAGTGTTTTTTAATATGCTGTCGAGCTTGCTATATAAACCGTCAGGGCTTAGATATTCCCCACCAGCCAGTGAAAACTTAATGACCGGATGCTCTTGCCATGCATCCACCGCCTTCTCATTTTCTTTTTTCTCAATATACAGACCCTTAAAGAGGTTCTTTCTGCCCCTGAAGTAAGCCTCCATGGTTGTCAGGAGCAGGCTCTTTCCGAATCTCCTGGGCCGGGAGAGGAAGTAAACTCCGCCTTGGTTAACCAAATCCCAGATATACTTTGTCTTATCTACATACAGATAGTTATCATCTCTCAGTTTTTCAAAACTCTGAATCCCTATCGGGAGTTTTCTGATTTCAGTCATATGTTTTCCTCCTCGATGAAAGATGCAAAAGAGAAAGATGCAAAAGACGTCAGGTACGTTTGATCGTTCCGCATTTCTACCCCTATAACCGGAATTTTGTCAGATTAATCCGACTTCCATTCTACAATATTCCTTTTCTCCGATGAGAAGCTGACACCCACACGGATAATCTTCTTCGATTCAGCTGCATAGGAATCTCCATAGCCCTTTTCCACAATCTGCTTTAGCGCCACATTGGCCGGCTGATCAAGTTTATACTCGAAAATATAGACCGTATCCCTCGTTTCCAGAACACAGTCACATCTGCCCTCCGCAGTCTGTACTTCACAATGGACATTCTGTCCCAGCAGCCGGAGTATCAGAAAGATCTCATTGCGCCACTCATATTCATACGTCCGTCCTGCATGATCCGCGTAGGGAATACCCGCAAACAGACTCTGCAGGATGGTAAAAAACCGTTCAAGATTTCCCTGCCGAAGGGACAGAACCAGCTCTCTGACAAAGTTCGGGTTCTCCGTGTCCTCTACACCAAGTACGAAAGGAACCAGAGAATCCATGAAGCCATATCGGACCTCATCATTTGGAAAGCTCAGATCATAAATGCGAAATTCCCGATCAAAACCAGTAATGGTGAGATATCCTGACTGATAAAACAGCGGAACAGGATCCGTACTTTCTGCCCGGTAATTCATCAGCTGGCTTTCTGTTGCCTCAACTCCATCATCCAGTCTTTCAACAGTCATGCAGGAATGCATAAGCTTATGAATCAGAAATGTCGGAGTACCAGTTTCGAACCAGTAATAGCGGAAATCCCTTTCCTGAAAGGCATTGAGCAGACTAAAGGGGTTATAGACTCTGCTCCCGTTATGCGAAAAATGGTAGCCGTCATATGTCTGTTCAAGTTTTTCACGGCATTCTTCTTCTGTCATGCGCTGTTCATTTGCCACGGATCGGATCTCGGGGACAAAGTTGTTATCCAGCTCCTCCTCTGTTATTCCACAAATTCCAGCAGTTTCTTCAGAGAGGGAGATATCCCTGAGTTGGTTCAGGTCACTGAAGACAGACACCTTAGAGAACTTCGTCACCCCAGTGAAAAAAACAAACTTCAGAAATCTGTCCTCATCCTTCAGTACAGAGAAAAAGCTCTTGTATAATTGCCGATTCAAATCTTCCTGTTTTTCGTCTACGATCATCGTTTCAAGAAGAGGTTTATCATACTCATCCACCAGAACAACAGCTGGATGACCGGTCTTATCATAGAGCTTTTCTATTGTACTTCGGAATTTCACTACTATATCGAGATCATTGACAGCATACCGCCCGGACAGATCATATCTGGCAATTACAGTGTCAAGAACAGAGGACAGCATATTCCTCAACCCATCCGGTTCCCTGTACTGACCACCTGACAGATAAAAAGGGATTACAGGGTATGCCGTCCAGGCATCCTTTCCCCGTTCATTCTCCAATTCTTCAATTGCCAATCCACGAAAAAGGTCCTTCTGTCCCTGAAAATAAGCCTCCAGCGTTGACAGAAACAGACTCTTCCCGAAGCGCCGTGGCCGGCTGAGGAAATAGCTCTTGCCGGTATTCACAAGATCCCATACATACCTGGTCTTATCAACATAGATGTAACCTCCATCGCGAAGGCTCTCAAAAGACTGTATACCGATTGGAAGCTTTCTCATAAATCCGTCACTCCTTCTCTGGACAAAGTACCTGAAAAACCAGTGCCCCGCCTCTCACCCAATCACATGCTGTCAGAACCTGATTATTATCTATCAAAACCTGTCGATTACCTGACGCAACCCAATCACCATCCGTCACATTCATATATATAATAACAGGATCATTCCGGAATGTCATCGCAACATTATCCATGTATTTCCTGGAATGACAAAAGGAGCTGTCTGATTCAGACAGCTCCCGTAATAAAGATATTGATTTTTTCAATCGATATTGGTTTTCTCACTCACTGATAAAGATATCGCTCTTTTCAGCTTATCGGTCTGAAATCTTCAGGCCGCTGCGCCTACCCGGTCATAACGCTTTGCCGGACGGCGGAAGAGTGCCCAGATCACGAAGGCCACCATCAGAATAGCTACAACCGTTGCGGCTGTAAATACGCCGCCTGTAACCAGAAGTCCGATGTTGTAGACGATCAGTGACAGGCAATAGCCAACTGCCATCTGATAACCGAAGGTGATCCATCCCCATTTTCTGGTTCCCTGCTCACGGAATCCGGTAGCAATTGCAACCAGGCAGGGTGCGTCAAATATATTGAACAGCATGAAGGAAAGGCCTGCGAGCGCATTTCCATTGAACATTGTGAAGATTGCGTTCTGCACATCCACCTCGCCATCGCTTGCTGCATGTGCCAGAAGTGCCAGTGTAGCAGGAGCCTGCTCCTTGGCCAGCTCTGCAGAAACCGCTGCCACTGCTGCCTTCCAGGTACCGAAGCCAAGCGGACGGAAGATGACTGCAACTGCTTCTCCGAAATATCTCAGGAAGGACTGCTCTACGTCTGCTGTATAGCCTGTGACGCTGAAGTTCATCAGGAACCAGAGGGCTGTGCAGGCAATGAAGATGATGGTTCCGGCCTTGATCATATAGGCCTTTACTCTCTCCCACACATGAATCAGGACGCCCTTTACAGAAGGAACATGGTATGCCGGAAGCTCCATAACGAAGGGAGCCGGGTCACCGGCGAAGTATCCGACCTTCTTCAGGCAGATACCGGAGATAATAACAATGGCGATGCCAAGGAAGTACATAGAAGTCGGAATCAGGGAATTGCCCGGGAAGAACGTTGTGGACATGATGGCAACGATCTCCATCTTCGCACCGCAGGGAAGGAATGTTGCCAGCATGATGGTCATCCGGCGGTCCTTCTCATTCTCAATTGTTCTGGAAGCCATGATTGCAGGTACACCGCATCCGGTACCTACCAGCATCGGGATGAAGGATTTTCCGGACAGTCCGAATCTGCGGAAGATACGGTCCATGATGAAGGCAATTCTTGACATGTAACCGGAATCCTCAAGGATTGATACAAACAGGAACAGTACTGCCATCTGCGGAACGAATCCAAGCACCGTTCCGACACCGCCGATAATGCCGTCTACCAGCAGGCCCTGCAGCCACGGTGCACAATGTAATGCAGCCAATCCGGCATTGGCGCCATTCGTAATCCAGGTGCCAAACAGTACGTCGTTAACCCAGTCCGTCATAGCCGTTCCGATCGACCACGGATGTGATCCAACGGCGATATCATAGATAAACCACATGATGCCTACAAAAATCGGGATGGCTGCCCAGCGGTTTGTGACAACCTTATCGATCTTATCGGAAATTGTAAGCTCTCCCTTTGCTCTTCCCTTTACCACGGTTTTGGAAACAACGCCCTGGATGTAGGAATATCTGGCGTTGGTGATGATGGACTCTGCGTCATCATCCTCTTCTTTTTCCACTTTCGCGATAATTTCTTCGATCTGCTTCTGCAGGGATGCATCGAGCTTCAGCTTTTCGGTAACCTTGGAGTCTCTCTCAAAGATCTTTACCGCGTACCACTGAAGATTTGTCTCGTCTACCTTGCCGCGTACCAGTTCCTTGATAGAATCAAGTGCTTCCTTGACATTGCCGGTATAGATCTGCGGGATGACAGCCTTCTTGCCGGTGCGGGCAGCCTCTACACATTTCTCTGCCGCCTTCACGCTGTTCTCGCCCTTCAGTGCACTCATCTCAACGATGTCACATCCAAGCTCTGCAGAAAGCTTCTTCACATTGATCTTGTCACCGTTCTTGCGGACCAGGTCCATCATATTCAGCGCAATGACAGTCGGGATGCCGATCTCCAGAAGCTGTGTCGTCAGATACAGGTTTCTCTCAATATTGGTGGCATCGATGATATCCAGAATTGCATCCGGTTTTTCCTCTACCAGATAGTTTCTGGAAACAACCTCCTCCAGTGAATAGGGTGAAAGAGAATAAATACCGGGAAGGTCCTGGATGATGACATCCTTATGCCCCCTTAACTTTCCTTCCTTCTTCTCAACGGTTACTCCCGGCCAGTTACCAACGTATTGTGTACTGCCTGTAAGATCATTGAACAGGGTTGTCTTTCCACAGTTCGGGTTTCCTGCCAATGCAATCCTGATTGCCATATACTGCCTCCTGTAAGAATAAAAATAAAAAATAAAAATTGTTTTGAAAATCGAAAACACAGCAGATGATAATAAGCTATATCGTCCTGCTAACCGTCATACGTTGCGTCAAACATGTGCGAGCAGTTGTTAACTGTTGTAAGCTGAATGAAACATATGAGCTTCGATATTAACCTATGTATGTTGGATCTAACCATCATCCATAAAAAAACGCAATACCCTGCACAGCCCTCAGGCCATTTCCAGAATATCTGCGTCTGCCTTACGGATAGAAAGCTCATAGCCTCTTACTGTAACCTCGACCGGGTCTCCCAGCGGCGCTACCTTGCGGACATAGATCTCTGTACCCTTTGTAATACCCATGTCCATAATTCTGCGTCTGGTTCTTCCCTCGCCGTGTATCTTCACGACTTTTGCGGTCTCACCGACCCCGACATCTCTTAGTGTCTTCATTTCGTCCTCCTTATCTATCCTGATCGTTTCACCCGGGATTCAGAATAAGCTTCTGTTCCGGGATCTGACGCCGATCTGCAGTTTTTCCGCCTTTCAGGTAATCTGAAATCCCACCAGTGCATTCACCTGGAAAAATAAGCTTCCTTCCAGGACCCGGTTCAAGCGGACATAACCATGATTCTGGAAGCCATCTCCTTGACTATAGCAAGGGATGTATCCTTCAGCTTGATAATCATATTTCCGCCATGTGATGAAACCACCTGAATCTCAGCGCCTTCTACAAAACCCAGATCCTCCAGATGCTTCTTCACTTCAGGTGCGCCGCCCACCTTCTTGACGACTACCCAGTCGCCTGCAGGTGTAAATGTCAATGGAAGCACTTTTTCTCACCTCTTCCTGTACTTACTGCTTTCACAGGACTATCATGTCATTTGCCGAAGATGCTCCAGGCAAAGCTTTGCGATAGGGCGCAAGGATAAACAGCCTTATCTGTGCTTAGCTTGAACTAATCTCAATTAGATTAGTATCATCTTTGCTAGATGAGGTTAACATTTTAGGGGCCTATTGTCAAGGGAAAATGAAACTTGTGCTGAAAAATCTATAAAAAAAGAATAAACGCATCAAAATACCCCGCCGGTGCATCCAGAGAAATGATGCTCCCGGGCGGGGTATAATCGTTGAAACTGCGAAAGTGTTATACTTACGACAATATTGTACTTACGCAATGGTTTCATGAAGGCTTCTATGATTAATGCTATGAATATTCGAGCATGTATTTTGAATAATCCGAATCCTCAATCCTCCAGAATTCTTCCATCAATTCCGATCGTGACCACATTCCAGGGAAGGAACTTTCCGCTGTTCTTCAGTGCATTTTCCGCGGCATACTGAAGACCGCCACAGCAGGGGACCTCCATCCTTACGATTGTCACGCTCTTGATATTATTGCGCTCGATGATTGCCTGCAGCTTGTCTGTATAGTCAAGAGGATCCAGCTTCGGACAGCCGACCAGAACCACATGATTGCGGATGACATCCTCATGGAACCGTGCATAGGAAAAAGCAGTACAGTCTGCAGCAATCAGCAGCTTTGCCCCGTCAAAGAACGGCGCAACGACAGGCACAAGGCGAAGCTGCACCGGCCATGTCGTCAGCGCACTCTTCTGTCCTTTATTCAGATCCTCTCCCTCCTGCCGGGGCTGTCCATTTCCGGACAATGAAGGCTCCTTCTCATCCTGAACCTGATTCTGTGTCATAACACGTACTCTGCTTCCCGGACATCCGTGAAATTCTGTTTCTTCCTGTCGCATTTTCATTCTCTCCTCTACCGCTTTTCTATCGTAATCTTCCGCTTCTCTCTCAGTAATGGTGATGGCGCCAGCCGGACATTCCGGAAGACAGTCACCCAGTCCGTCACAATAGGTATCGCTGATCAGATGCGCTTTGCCATTCCGCATTTCAATTGCGCCCTCATGACACGCCTTCGCGCACAGGCCGCAGCCGTTACATTTTTCTTCATCTATACAAACAATCTTCCTTACCACTTCTCATGCCTCCAAATATACTCTTGCGCTTATACATTATGCATCCTGTATGCTGCCATATAAGTTTTGTCTTATATGTTTTGTCTTATATTATGTTTTGTCTTATATATAGGTTTCGCCCTATAGATTTTGCCTAATACTTGCTGTTTTACACTTGTACTTTATGTATTTTCGGCAGAGCTCTCGCTCTCTCTTCTTTCCTTCTGCTTTTTGGCAACAGCCATCAGCTGCTCATAGGCTTCCTCGCCCACGCACTGCTTCGCATAGGAACACCACTGCACGCAGCTCAGTGAATCATTGTATACAACAAAGCCGCAATTTTCACATTTCGCCTCCGTATCGGTGGAGAACAGTTCAATCAGCTGCCCGCATCTCGGGCATTTCTTTTCAATAATGGTCGGGGTCTTGTCCCGGCCCTGACACCCCATCATAACAGCCATCATCCCGCCTCCTGTACCAACTCAAAATGATTTACCAGCACCTGACATATGTTTTCCCTGTTAATGACCCAACATTAACACGACCCGGCCCGTTTTTCTGTACCATCTGTTACGATACGTTCGTTTTGCCCCTATCTCATCTGTGTGCAATTCATTTCTGCGCAATTTAAATATTTCTGAATCTTGAACCAATATTCGTCTAATCTAACAAAAATTAAAAAGTGGCGCAGACTTCTTGCAAATAGAACAAAATGATGCTATCCTATTAGTATTTACCAGCCTGACAATATTTATCCATGTTAATGCAGTTTTTGTCGGTTAATGGCCTGCCCTTTATAAACGGAAAACAGAAGGCGGCTTTACCTTTATAAAAGTTTATAAAAGAAAGATGGTGAAAAATATGACTATTCAGAAATCTGCGGAGGATTATCTGGAAGCTATGCTGATGATGAAGGAACAGCACGGCTACATTCGTTCTATTGATATTGCCGATCACCTTGGCGTGACGAAGCCAAGTGTCAGCTACGCAACCAAACGCCTTCGCGAAAACGGGTATATTACAATGGACCACTCAGGTTTTATTACACTGACCGATAGTGGAATGGAGATCGCGAATCGTATATACAGCAGGCACAAGATGCTGACAGATCTCTTCACTTCCATCGGCGTAGATCCCACTATTGCCCGTGAGGACGCATGCAAGGTTGAACATGATATCAGCGAGGAAACCTTCAAAGCTCTTTCCTTATATAATGAAGATCTGAAGAAAAGAAAACAGGAGCAGGCGAATTAATTTCGCCTGCTTTTTTGTATGCATGTCTGCCCGGCTTGACGGTTTGAGCAATGTAATGTATATTAGGTATGTTGAACTTCCGGTGGGGAATATTCCAGGCGAATGTTCCGCCCGATTCAGAAAGGTGGTCTATGCTATGTACAAGACAACAGCAAAAATTGAAGGTATGAGCTGCGGTATGTGTGAAGCGCATATCTGCGACGTAATACGAAAGACATTTCCGAATGCCAAAAAGGTGTCTGCCTCTCATATAAAGAACATTGCAACCTTTGTGACAGACGAACCGGTGAACGGTGATGCTCTTGAGGATTCCATCAAGGCTACCGGCTATATCTATAAAGGATACGAGAGCGAACCAGTCGAGAAGAAGCGTGGTCTCTTCTCGTTCCATAGCCGGAAGGATTGAATTTACACATCTGTTTTCATTTCTACGGTCTCAGAATCAGAACCTGCCTGCATCGGCTTTTCTGATTCTGAAGACTTTTTCTTTGCCTTACTTTTCCGGTTTTCCAGCGCCACCAGCAGATACTGTTTATACACATATTCAGAAATTGCCGCAAATGGTATCGCCAGTAAAATGCCGGGAACGCTGAACATTCTTCCCCCCACAATGATACATACCAGAATCCAGACTGAGGAAACGCCAAGTGTATTGCCGAACAGCTTCGGCTTGATAACATAGCCGTCAATTGTCTGCAGGATTAAAGTGAAAATCAGAAACCAGAGTGCCTGCCAGGGATTGTTCAGAACCAGAATAAATGCGCCAACCGCACCTCCGACGATCGGTCCGAATGTGGGTGCAAGATTTGTGACGCCAACAACAACGGAAATCAATACGCTGTATGGCAGTCCTGCAATAAGGAAGAATACAAAATTCGACATGCCGATAATCAGTGCGTCCAGCAACTCTCCCACAATATAGCGGGTCATAATGGAGTTGCAGCGGTTCCAGAAATTGCAGGACCTGTTGAATGCCTTTTCTGACAGTATGGCATGCATCAGCTTGCCGAATCCTGCCTGCAGCCTCTTCTTGTCCGCCAGGAAATAGATCGACATGATGAAGGCAATAATCCATGTCACAATATTGCGTCCGATGGAGAAAGATGTATTGATGATTTCGTCCAGATTATCCGGCATCTTGTTGATAATCGTCGTCAGAAGATTCTGACCGGCATTAAAAATCTTCGAGAAATCAAATCGGGAATTTGCCGAGCCCTTCTGAAGCCCGTCAATAAAATTACGAATCTGGCTTGCGTATTTATCTGCATTGTGTACGAGGGTGATCATACTGTCAATCAGCTGCGGGATGAGCGCAACCAGCAGAAAGACAATGCCCAGCAGAATAATCAGAACCGTGCATACCACGGCAAGATTTCTTCTTGTTTTTTCCTTTCTGAGTCCATGGAAGGCCTTGTGCTCAAACAGTCTGGCCAGCGGATCCATGACATATGCGATGATCAGCGCAATAATGACGGGATTGATAAAACCAAAGAAAGCACCAATGCCCTTGCAGACCATATCCAGATTAGAAAAAAACAGATAAACGATAACGCCGATACTGATTGCCAGCGCATTGGACGCCCAGCGATTTTTTAAAATATTCTTGTTAAGCTTCATGATGTCCTCAAAAGTGATCTACAGGCATCCCGCGGTAAACCTCCGGTCATCCCGCAGTATATTGTTCTGTTAAAAGCGATATGAAATACGACCATCACATATCTTACACGGGTTAATGTCCAGAGCCTGAGCTCTTTCCGAATTTCCGCATAATATGCATACCTAAAAATAATAATATAGGTTCCATCCAATTACAAGCCTTCTGGTTAGGAGCACCCTATGATCTATAAGACAGCTTCGAATCAGAGGAAATGTAACTTAAGGCAATCATCACATTACTCCAGGTCACTGTCCCTGGGAAAATTCGTGTATAATGGAATCTGTGCATAATGTAATCTGTGTATAATGAGATACATGTGCAAATGCACAACATCATAAAGATAAAAAAGAAAAGGAAAGAAATATGTCAGAAAGTTTTTTTGCCACAATATCGAGAATGAAATACATTGAGCGCTGGGCCCTGATGCGCAGCTCCCGCCCCGAAAATCTCAGTGAGCATTCGCTGGAGGTCGCCATGATCGCTCATGCCCTGTGCGTGATCGGAAATACAAGGTACGGCAGGCATCTGAACGGGGAAAAGGCCGCACTGATCGGGCTTTACCACGATGCCTCGGAAATCATAACCGGCGACATGCCGACACCGGTAAAATACGCAAACCGGCAGCTGAAAACCGCCTATAAGGCAGTAGAGGCCGATGCGGACAAGCGGCTTCTCCAGGAGCTCCCGGATGATCTCAGACCAGCCTATGAAGCAATTTTTTGCCCGTCAGAAACCGATGAAGACAGGGAACTGCGGAGGATTGTCAAGGCGGCGGACAAGCTCTCTGCCCTGATCAAGTGCATCGAAGAAGAAAATTCCGGAAACCGGGAATTCCGCACCGCAAAAAAGACCACAGAAGAAAACATCCGGCAGATCGCACAGGACCTGCCGGAAGTTCAGGACTTTATCAATGAATTTCTTCCACCCTATGGACGGACGCTCGATGAGCTTCTGTCCTAGAAGGAATCCTCAAATCTTTTCACAACTGCATTCACAGAATAAGGCGTTTTACAGTATCAGTCCCATCAGGAATACCACGACACAGCAGCTGATTGCCACCGCAAAGAGATCCTCTGAAATCCAGGCCACAATCAGCCCGACAATCAGTGCCGCTGCACCGGCAGCTGCATGATCTGTCGCTGTCAGGATGGCTGGAAAAGTCATGACTGCAAGGGTGACATAGGGGACATAGTAGAGGAAGGACTTCACCCACCGGTTCCGGATTGGTTTCCGGATAAACAGAAACGGAAGGAGACGGATGGCATAAATCGTCAGCGCCATGATCAGCAGTGCGGCATATACATTTCCGGACATTTTACCTGTCTCCTCCGTTTCTCATCGTACTGGTGTGCATATTTGACGCCGGTGACGCTGCCTGCACATCTTCTCCCTTTGCCAGTCTGTTATGATGCACTTTCTCATCATCCTGATCTTCTTCGTGGTCATGATCCTCTTTACGACTTTCATCCTCTTCGTCGTCATGATCCCTATAGCAGCCCTCGTCTCTTTCAGGTTCAGGCTCTTCATCATGCGGACGAACGGCAGCCGCCACCCCAGCGATGACGATTGTCAGGATGATCACGCGGAAGCCGGAAGAGATCTGCTTCAATCCGGGCAGGACAGTGAAAAGCCAGCTTGCAAACATGGACACCGCCACCAGACCTCCGATAAAATGCTCCTTCTTGGCGGGCGGAATAATGATGGCAAGAAACATGCCGTACATCGCGACACCCAATGCATTGGAAGCCCATACCGGCAGAATGTTGCCCATCAGAACACCGAGCACGGTGCCTGCGCACCATCCGGATACAGATACGATGGTAATCCCATAGGTATACCACGGCTCCAGGGTGCCATCCACGGAGACAGAGAGACCGAATATCTCATCGGTCATGCAATAGGCCAACAGAAATCTGTGCTGCAATCCTGAATCCGCCTTCAATTTCTGCGTCAGAGAACAGCTCATCAGAAAATAGCGGAGATTTACAATCACGGAGGTCGTGATCATCTCAATCACACCCGCACCTGAAGCAATCAGATTGATCGCGGCGAACTGCCCTGCGGATGCCACCATCGTCAGGGACATAACAAAGGACTGCGCTGCATCCATCCCGGCATTCCTTGCGGCAATGCCAAGGGCAAAGGAGACTGCAAAATATCCCATGCAGATCGGGATTCCGTTCCGCAGACCGTACAAAAACCAGCCCCATCTGGAATGAGGTTGTTTTTTCTTCTTCTCTTCTATCTGCCCGTTCTCTTCTGCACGCATGTTCTGGTTGTTCTCATTTGCACACATGTTCCCACAATTCCTTGCCCTTGTTATGTAATATATCTCCCGCTCCGATGTAATCGCTCCTTCGAAGTGATCGCTCCGATGTGATTCTTATGATCCCGGGGCGGAAGATCCTTCTTTCCTGTCAGACCGGCTCCTTTGCACATTCTGTGAAGCATGGGTTTTAGTAGGTAATAACCTCGCAGCCATCCTCTGTGACAAGCACCTGTACCTCCCACTGCGCGGAGGGAAGTGCGTCCTCGGTGTAAATGGTCCATCCGTTTTCCTCATCCTGGAAAATATCATCGCGGCCCATATTGACCATCGGCTCAATCGTAAAGCACATACCGGGAACCATCAGCATCTCTGTGCCCGGCAGACTGACGTAGCTCACCCACGGATCCTCGTGGAATTCGACACCACAGCCATGGCCGCCGATCTCACGCACGACGCTGTACCCGTTATCCAGGGCATGCTGATGAACGGCATTGCCCATATCACCCAGACAGGTCCAGGGCTTTACATTTTTGATTCCGATTTCCACACACTCCTTCGTGACATCCACCAGCTTCTTCTTTTCCGGAGAAACATTGCCCATGCAGAACATGCGGGAGGAATCCGAAAAATATCCGTGGAAGATCGTGGATACATCTACATTGATGATGTCCCCGTCCTCCAGAATGACATCCGGAGAAGGAATACCGTGGCAGACCTCATCATTGATGGAAGTGCAGACACTCTTGGGAAAACCCTCGTAATTTAACGGAGCAGGAATGCCGCCCATCTTTGTCGTTGTGTCATAGACGATTTTGTCGATATCCTCCGTGCTCATCCCGATCCGTATTTTGGAAGCCACTTCATCGAGCACTGCAATATTGATTTTTGCGCTCTCCCTGATACCTGCAATCTGTTCAGGGGTCTTGATGAGCTTTCTTTCCGGAACGACAAAGCCCTTCAGCTCATACTCACGCAGCTTCTCATCAAAATCCATGTGACAATGCTTATATTTTTTTCCACTTCCGCACCAGCAGGGCGCGTTACGGTCTAATTTTTTATCCTTAAACTGCATTTTTTCCCTCCTAATCTATACGCGCTTATATCATGACATTTGGGTTCAAAGGTAAATGCATCGGAAATTGTCTTAAAATCCGAACATTTGCAGCATCTATTTTTTGACCAAAGCCGGATACGCAGATCAGCTTCTGATGTCCGAAAAAAGCTGCTGCAGAATTACTCTGCAGCAGCCGTCACTTACCAGCCTGTCAGTCTGCTGTATTGATCAGCTCCTGTAAATGCTCCTTGTCCATCTTTACGCACATGGAAACAAGCTTCTCCAGCGGAACATCATGAAGCTGCTGCTTCTGGCCCCGTACCGTGACAGAAACGGTTCCATCAGCCGCCTCCTTATCGCCGACAACGACAATGTAAGGATCCTTAAAGGTCTTGTAGGTCTTGATCTTCTCATTCATGTTCTTGTCCGCATAATCGACCTCAACACGAATGCCGGCGTCCTTAAGGGCTTTCACAACCTTCTTTGCATACTCGTTATGCTCCGGGCGGATCGGAACAACGGCAACCTGGTATGGGCTGAGCCAGAACGGGAATGCGCCCTTATAGTTCTCGATCAGAATTCCGATAAAGCGCTCCATGGATCCAAAGATTGCGCGGTGAATCATAACCGGCTGCTTTACCGAACCATCCTGCGCCGCATACTTCATATCGAAATTGAGCGGAAGCTGGAAGTCAAGCTGAATGGTTCCCATCTGCCACTCTCTGCCAAGAGCGTCCTTCATCTTCAGGTCGATCTTCGGGCCGTAGAACGCGCCATCGCCCTCATTGATCTCGTAGTTGCCTGGGCCGTATACGTCATCCAGAATTTCTTTGAGATCCTTCTCTGCCTTATCCCAGACCTTGATATCACCCATGTAGTCATCCGGTCTTGTAGAAAGCTCAGCCTTGTAGGTAAGTCCGAAGGTTCCGTAGATCTGTGTGGCAATGCTCATGATATCCTTGATTTCAGAAGCGATCTGATCCTCGGAAACCAGAATATGGGCATCATCCTGACGGAACATCTGTACACGGAACAGACCGTTCAGCTCTCCGGACTTTTCCTTTCTGTGAATGACATCTACCTGATTGATCCGGAACGGAAGATCTCTGTAGGAGCGAAGGTGCTTCTTGTACACCAGAATCGCATTCGGGCAGTTCATCGGCTTGCAGGCATAGTAGTCGCTCTCATCCTCCTTCTCACCGGGAATGATGAACATGTTCACTTTATAATGGCCCCAATGACCGGAGGTCTGCCAGAGCTTGGAGTTGCTGAGTACAGGACCGGAAATCTCCTGATATCCATGCTCTTCATGAATGCCTCTCCAGAAGTCCAGAAGCGCATTGAATACCTTCCAGCCTCTCGGCAGCCAGTATGGCATACCGGGTGCGGACTCATCAAACATGAACAGCTCCAGCTGCGGCCCGAGCTTCTTGTGATCGCGCTCTGCCGCCTCGCGGAGCAGCTTCTTGTATTCCTTTAGCTGCTGCTTGTCCGGGAAAGCAGTCACGTAGATTCTCTGCAGCTGGTCGCGCTTCTCGTCTCCTCTCCAGTATGCACCGGAAATAGAACGAACCTCAAAGGCAACATTCATCAGTTCCTGTGAATTGTCCACATGCGGTCCTCTGCAGAGGTCCACATAATCATCACCTGTATAATAAAGGGTAATGGTCTCGTCATCCGGAAGATCCTCGATCAGCTCGGTCTTGAACTTCTGTCCCTTGAATACAGAAAGCGCCTCCTCCTTGGAAACCACTTTTCTGGTCCAGGGCTCTTTTCTGCGGATAATCTCGTGCATCTTGTCCTCGATGGTCTTGTAATCATCGTTGTTCAGTGTCCTTGGAAGAACGAAGTCATAATAAAGTCCGTTCTCAATCTGCGGACCAATGGCATACTGTACATTCTCTTTACCGAAGAGTTCAATGACAGCCTTCGCAAGGATATGCGCGAGTGAATGACGATAGACAGCTAAAAATTCCTCTTTTTCCATGATAACATCTCTCCTTTGCTAAGATCGCCACCAGCGATCTGCTTTATATGTTCTCTGACAGAAAAACGGAAACTCAAAATCAGCGCCTCCGCTTCTGACGTGTCTGATTATATACCATGCTCCCGGAAATGTCACCACTCAATCTGGATGAGAATCTAGCCAAGAATTTGCCTGATCATTTCCGGTGTAAAGGTCACCCCGTCCAGATGCTCTGTCTCAATCCGATACAAAGCATTTGCCGCAAGGTGCTCTGCCGCCTGCTCCAGGTCACGGCAGCCTGGAAGCGCAGCATATTTCTGCACGATCACATCTACAGCTTCATCCGGAATCACACATTCCTCAGGGCGCATCCCCATCCTCTTAATGATCTTCGGAAGGGAGAATTTCGAAAAGATATATTTCTTTTCTTCCGGCGTGTAATCCGGAATATCAATGACTGCAAACCGGCTCATCAGCGGTGCGCTGATTCTGCTCTTGTCATTGGCTGTGGCAATCGGATACACACCACCCGTTGGAATCATGCATTCAATGTAGTTGTCTGTATACCCCAGATTATCCAGAAGTGTGAGCAGGGCATCTGCCGGATTCGCACTGTTATCCCCCTGATCTGCCTTGTCCAGCTCGTTGATGATGAATACCAGATTATCCGAACCCGCTCTGGAAAAGGCCTCCATAATCAGTCCCGGCTTTGCATTGGCATAAACCCTGGGGCTTCCCGTCAGGGCTTCCGGGTCTGTAATGGCACTCATATCAAGCGCTGCCCAGGGCAGCTTCAGGATTCTGGCCACAGCATAGGCCAGCTGAGACTTACCCACACCGGCAGGACCGGCAAGCAGCAGACCGTAGGCAGGAAGAGTATGCGTCCTGTTGATCTGAATAATGGTTTCAATGATTCTCTGCTTGACTCCCTCCAGCCCATAGAGCTCTTCATCCAGAATCTGGCGGGCCCTTACAGGATCAATGGAGGCAAAGTAGGAACCTTTCCACTGAATATTCAGCATCATGGAAAGTGCCCTCTGCGCATGTCTTCTCTCATCCTGGCTGATTGTATTTGTCCGTATCAGCATCAGATTTCTCTGTGCCCATTTCCGGATATTAACCGGAAGAATCCCTCCGGCACATGCCAGAAAATCCGTCATGCTGGATATGTCTGTAAGGCGTACCTCCTCCTTCTCTTCTGCTTCCTCTTCTGAATCGGGGTCCTCCTGAAGCCTTCCGTTCAGAATTCTGCTGATTGTAAGCTGAAGAAAAGCGTCGGTACTCTCGGAAATTTTTCCGGAATAATTGACTGCGTGCATTTTATAAATGCCGAATCCCTCTTTGGACGGGCTTCCTGAAAGCCGCACCGGGACCTGATTCTCTCCAAGCCACTTTAACAGCTGTATAAACCTGCGGTCTATTCTCAATACATCCGTATATTCCCGCCCGGAATCTGTCTTATATTCAAAGCTGGTCCTCCTTGACGGATTCATAAAGCTCCCATTTACATGATGAACGAATTGCCGGCCCTTCGGCTGGTTCAGGACCATAAACGGATGATCTGCGTCCGCCAGATCCGTGTCCTCATCTGTAATCAAGTATGTACAAACAGGTTCCTCAGGCTGCTTCTTCTGCTTCTCCTTCCGAAGAGAGTTCAGATCGAAAACCTGGCTTCCTCTGGATTGAATTTCCGCCATTTATCTTCCTCCACACAAATAATCCATCTGCAAAATCATTCTGCAAACTGAGTCTAGCAGAATAACCTGTTTCAGGCAACCGAGTATTTCAACAGATCATAATATATTACCGGAGGTCTGCCAGGCAGGGAACTTCTCATTTGTCTGTTTCCGCTCGTAAACGGACAGTAAGCTGCTTTTATGCTTATTTTTTGTTGCTGTGAAACTCGTCGGGCAAAAAACGCCCTCCTCAAACATTCTCGCAATCAACGTTATCGGCTATTTCGCATAAAACCAGCTAACTGTCCGTAAAACTCGCTCCAAAGGACTGCATGAGAAGGGACCTGCCCAGAAGCCCTCAAAGCAACAGCTTCTTAAAAGTTCACGCAAAAAGAGTGCAGCCCTTTCGGGCTGCACTCTCTTTATTTCGTGATTGGATTTTTCTCACAAATACTTATACGCTTTCACGTACGCATTCATGCACCAACTGATTAGTCGTACAGGTTCGGAGCGATATCATCATCGTTGATGTTGTCTGCATTGTACCAGTAACCTGCTGTCGGAACATCCTGAAGCTCCTGTCCGTTAGCTGCTGCGGTCAGAGCATAGATTGCATAATATCCCATCATCAGAGGAGACTGTGTAACTGCACCGTAGAGCGTTCCGCTCTCAACGGCTGCCTTGATGGTAGAACCAGCATCGAAGCCAACACCGATTATGTCGCCGTTGGAAACATCAGATCCAAGAACAGAAAGGTTAGCATCAGCTGCAAGAACACCTTCTGCTGCGGTCTGGTTGGAACCGAAGATAGCGATTGTGTCATCCTTGGAAAGGATTGTCTGAGCCTCTGTGGAGCAAAGCTCTACAGTTGTCTGAGCCGGAACTGCAACTTCGATAACAACATCTGTATCACCAGTATCAGCACCTTCAGCTGCATTTGTATAGAACTCATTTCCTTCAACGGAAACTGTCTTGCCATCAGCCTTGATCAGCTTGATCATCTCGTTGATGAATCCAAGACCACGCTGCTGAATGTTCAGAGCGGTAGCATCCTGGTTAACTTCACCGATACGAACCTGACCGCTTGCGTTCTTGATCTCGTCTTTGATTGCATCATACATATTGTCTGCTGCTACAGCACCAGCCTGACCATTGTCTGTTGCAACGGTGCAGACGATAGAGCCATCCGGAGCATCTGCAACACCTGTATCGAATGCTACAACCGGGATTCCTTCAGAAGCGCAGGTCTTCAGAGAATCCAGAACGGATGTTGTATCGCAGGCTGCAAGGCCGATTCCAACCGGCTTGGAAGAAATAGCACTGTTCAGCATGTTAACCTGGTCAGCGATATCGGACTCGGAGTTCGGTCCCTGTGCGTCATAAGTAACACCGAGCTCATCAGCGGCCTTCTTCATTCCCTGCTGAGCTGCATCCCAGTATGTAGACTGGAATGACTTAACCAGCATTGGGAAGTTGTAAGCATCGTTAGCCTTCAGTCCATCGAACTGCGCAGTTGCATCAGTGCTGTCACCTGAAGCGCTGCTGGAAGAAGCTGCCGGTGTAGAAGTTGTGCTTACTTCTTCTTTTGCGGAGCTGCTGGAAGCTGCTGCTGTGCTGCTGGAAGAAGCTGCTGCTGTGCTGGATGAGCTGGAAGCACTTGATGAAGAAGAATTGCTTGCGGATGTGGAAGTTGTGCTTGAAGATCCGCAACCTGCAAGAAGCGTTGCCACCATTGCTGCGCTCATTAATGTTGCTACGACTCTACGTTTCATGTTTTTCCTCCTTTAAATACATTTATAGTTTTTGTATTTATTTGCATTCCGGGAATGTCCTTCCCGGAAATCACAAATTCAATATAGCATTTTTTGAACAAACTGTAAACATTTTTTGAACAAACTGTGGACGAAATTATTCACAAATTATGCAACTTGTTTTTGTTGTTTTCTTACAGTTTACGTTTCTTTATGTTGTTTTTAACCGACGCTTTTATTGATGGAAGAATCCATCAAAGAACTGCCGCGCGGCGCTTCTTGATGATATCGATCAATACGGCTACGATCAGAACAACACCCGTGATGATCTGCTGCCAGTTTGCCTGAAGTCCGATATAAGGAAGACCGGTCTTCAGAAGGCAGATGATCATAACACCAATGAAGGTACCAATCATGGAACCATAACCACCAGTGGCGGATACACCACCTACGAATACACCGCCGATGGCATCCATCTCAAGTCCTGCACCTGTACCGGGCTGTACGGTAGGTGTTACGGCTGCATATGCGATAGCTGCAAGTCCTGTGAAGAAACCGCAGACTACATAAACCATTACGTGATAGAACTTTACGTTGATTCCGGAAAGTGCGGTAGCTTCACGGTTGGATCCGATGGCAATCGTGTAACGGCCGAATTTCGTATGGTTCAGTACAAACTCCAGAACCAGCATCAGAATGAACATAAAGATGAATCCGATCGGGAACTTGAAGGCTCCGCGTCCTGATCCGAAGGTCAGCTTAAAGATGGAGTGGAACCACCCTCCCGGCTGGGATGTAGTCGGCCATGGAGTTGCGGGGCAGGTAGAACCAATACCACGGGTAATCATACAGGTCGAAAGTGTTGCAATGAACGGTGCAAGACCCATAATACCGATCAGTACGCCGTTGAGCAGTCCAATGGCGCAGCCCAGGAGAATGCAGATCAGCATTGCCAGGCCAACCGGAATATTGTTGTTACGGATCAGGGTTCCTGCAACCAGTGCGTAGCAGACCATGCCGGTTCCGATAGACAGGTCAACACCGGCCGTAATCAGCGGGAATGTAACGCCAAAGGCCATCAGCATATCATAGTAAGAGAAATCAAGCATACTAAGGATAGAAGAATACTTACGGAATTCCTTACTGAATATGAAATAGATGACCATCAACAGAATCGCAATCAGTAAAGCGATATATCTTTGATCTTTGAATATTGATTTCTTCTTCGTCATGTCTGTCGTCTCCCCCTCAATTGATATTCCGAGTAGCCTTATCCATGATGTTCTCCTGTGTAGCCTCCTCAATCCGGATCTCTCCGGTCTTCTTGCCTTCACACATAACCACGATACGGTCACTCATTCTGAGAATCTCAGTCATTTCAGAAGAAATCATGATAATTGATTTGCCTTCTGATGCCAGTTTATTCATTAACTTATAGATCTCGTTCTTCGCACCTACATCAATACCTCTTGTAGGCTCATCGAAAATCAGAATATCACTGTCTCGGATCAGCCACTTGGCGATAACGACCTTCTGCTGGTTACCACCGGACAGGTTCATGACAAGCTGATCAGAGCTCGGGGTCTTCGTGGCAAGCTCTTTGATCAGACGCTCTGAATCCTTCTTTTCCTTTGCTTTATCGATAAACGGACCATGTAAATAATTCTCAAGGCACGCAAGTGTTGAATTCTCTGTGATGGACTTCTGAACAACAACACCAAAACGACGTCTGTCCTCTGAGAGGTAGCCGATTCCGGCCTTAACGGCATCCTGCGGGTTATTGATGGTAACCTCATGCAGCTGTCCATCCTTGCCCAGGATCGAGATCTTTCCGCTCTGCTTCGGGTCTGCTCCGAAAATCGCACGCGCGGTCTCTGTACGGCCGGCGCCCATCAGACCTGAGAAGCCAAGGATCTCGCCCTTGTGCAGCTCGAAGCTTATATCCTGAACCATATGTCCCGCATTCAGGTGCTCTACCTTCAGAACAACCGGCGCATCCGGCGGGCACATGCTGTGGGTCTTCGGATCCTCATAAATGACACGGCCAACCATCATGTTGATGATGTCTTCCTTTGTGGAATCCTTTGTAATCAGAGTTCCTACGTATCCGCCATCACGCATGACTGTTACACGGTCTGTAATAACCTTGATCTCATCCATACGGTGAGAGATATAGATGATACCCATGTTCTGCGCACGCAGATCACGGATGATCTTGAACAGATCGTCGATTTCCTTCTCAGTCAGGGCCGCTGAAGGCTCATCGAAGATGATCAGCTTGCAGTCGTGGGAAATGGCTTTGGCAATCTCGCACATCTGCTGCTTTCCGACTGTCAGGTTCTTCATCTTTTCTCTTGGGTTGATATCGATTTTCAGACGCTCAAAAAGCTTCTTGGAATCCTCGATCATCTTCTTGTCGTCGATCCGGATACCCTTCTTCGGCTCTCTGCCGATGAAGATATTCTGTGCAACCGTCAGATCTCCGACCATGTTCAGCTCCTGATGCACGATAACAACGCCGGCATCCTGTGCTTCTCTGGTGTTGTGGAATTCAACCTCTTTGCCAAAATATGTAATTGTTCCGGAATCCTTCTTGTAAATTCCGGTAAGTACCTTCATCAGTGTGGATTTACCGGCACCGTTCTCTCCCATCAGTGCATGTACTTCACCGGCTCTGACCTCAAGGTCTACATGATCCAGTGCGTGAACGCCAAGAAAAGATTTATCGATACCTTTCATTGTTAAAATGACTTCGCCCATTCTCTTCTCCTTCCCTTAGTTCTTTCTGCGTCTTGCGGATACATCAGCATATACAGCGACGATAACGATCACACCTGTTACAATCAGCTGAATATCCTTGCCAAGTCCGAACGCAAGAATACCTTCCTGCAGCAGTGAAATAATGAATACGCCGATCACGGTTCCGAGGATGGATGCAAGACCGCCGACCATGGAAGTTCCTCCCATGACGCATCCTGCAATCGCCTCGTTGTTGTACTGATCGCCATATCCGGGCTGTACAGTGGTATATGCAGCAACAAAGAAGATAGAAGCAATACCTGTGAGAAGTCCGCACATCACGTATGCGCTCATCTCCCACTTCTTGGTGTTGACACCGGAAAGTCTTACAGCCTCACGGTTGGAGCCAAGGCAGAGAATGTAGCGTCCCATCTTCGTGTTGTAAAGAATGATACCGCAGATCACAGCAGCAATCGCAAAAATCACCAGTCCAACCGGGAATCCATTCACAGAGATCAGGTTACGGAACCATCCGTTAACCGGATCAGTAGAAAGCGGCCAGCTCTGTGACTGTGTCTTGGTAAATACGGCAGCTGCGCCCTTTGCTATGTTCATGGACGCCATTGAGATAATGAAGGCCGGAACCTTCTGGTAAGCTACCATGTATCCGTTGAAGATTCCGAATGCCAGTCCGATAAGGATTGCGATGATGATATCAGCAACCAGTGGCATTTTGTAGGAATTCAGGCAGTAGCCGCCAACCAGTGCGCAGCAGAACATAACCGGTCCGATCGAGAAATCGATACCGCCTGTTGCGATTACAAAAGTAACACCTAGTGACAAGAAGCCAAGAAAATATACGTAGTTCAGTGTATTCAGAAGATGCTTGGTGCCCGCCGCAGCGAATCCCTTGATTCCGAGACAAAATACCACGTACATGAGAATCAATACGCAAATCAGTATGATTCTGTTAAATCCGATTTTCTTGACGATTGGGTTTTGCTTGATCTTTTCCAATTTTCTCCCTCCCGATGCATAGTTTTTGCTTCTCCAAAGCCTTTGAACATTCTGCGGTTATCGGCACCCGCATTGCTCTCTGGTTTTGTATGTTTTCACCAAAAGTCCATTGCGGTGAAACGTTTCGCTGTGTTCTATTATGGCTTAGTTCACAGTTATTGTCAATAGTTTTTGCCCGTTCAGACGATAAAATCTCTTTTTTTGTTGTTCAATCATACAAACAAGATGGACGGAGTTCTTTGGCGTATACAGCTTTATGACGAAATACTTCATTGTTCATCCGTCATATTTTACGAATTGAGTCTCCCACCATCATCGATGCCTTCAGCACGACATGTCTGGGAGCGATTGCTTCCTTTTCACCAATCCGTTCCAGGAGAAGCTCTACGCTTTTCTTTGCCATATCCTCCATAGGCTGCTTCATAACATAAAGCTTCGGGCTGATAATTCTGGGCAGGAGCAGGTCATCAAATCCAAACAGCGATATATCCTCCGGACATCTGTACTTCGACTCATTCACTGCCATCAGCACGCCGAGATTGATATCATAATTCGCCATAAAAACTGCGGTCGGAGGCTCCGGCAATGCAAGAAGCTCTTTCATGCTTTCATATCCGTGATCCACTGTCTGGTTGCCGGTTTTTATATACTCCTGCAGAATCGGAAGACCGTTTTCTCTCATGGTGTCCAGATAACCCTGCATGCGCTCTGCACCGGTGTACACCTTGTCAGAACAGATCATCGCGATTCTTCTGTGTCCGGCATTAATCAATGTCTTCACTGCCTCCGCTGCAGCTTCCTTATTGTTGATTGTGACACTGTCCTCCTGATTTCCGCTCAGTATACGATCCACAATCACCATGGGTACTCCTGCATCACGGGCCGGCTGAAGAAAGGAAGCATCCTGTTCAGCAGGGACGACGATGATGCCATCCACCATTTTGTCAAGAAGAAACTGCAGATTGGAATGCTCCATCTCCTTATCTCCTGCAGAATCACAGATCAGCACTCCGTATCCCCTTTTGCGAAGCTCCATTCCAATCGTAGTCAGAAGCGTTCCATTAAAAATGCTGGCTATGTTGTATACGATAACACCGATCGTCTTTGTGCGATTTGTAACCAGACCTCTCGCGATCTCATTGGGGCGGTAATGAAGTTTCTTTACCGCTTCGTCAATCTTCTCCTTATTCCTCGGAAGAACGTTTCCACCATTGAGATATTTTGAAATTGTTGCCAGTGAAAGGCCGGTCTCAGCCCGGATGTCCTTGATCGTTGCCGGCATATCTTCCCCTCCTCTTATCTTTTACCTTACTTTCATCCATCGAAACGCAGTTCTTCGTCAATTTGTCACAGCTAAACGTTTCGTCATGTTCCAATTATATATAATTGCACAAATGATTACAAGCAAAAATAAAAACCTGTGAAGTATTTATCATACAGCACAGGTTCTCTTGTGGATTATGCATATGTCTGCCACCGCAGCGGTCAGTAACCCTTTACATCAAAATAGTACTCATGTTCTTCGACCGGTATTTTCTTCCTGCTGATATGCCGGATATCAATCCAGGTTCCCTTACTGATGCTTTGCACCAGCCGATACAGCTGTTCCTTCGTTCCCTGGGCTTCCATGACAACCGAGCCGTCCCATTCATTTTCGACCCAGCCTGTCACGCCAAGTTCCCGCGCCGCATACTTTGCGCGGTACCGGAATCCGACGCCCTGTACATCTCCGGTGAATGTCATCCTCTCCCTTATGATTTCCGCACCATCTACATCCATCCCGTTAGCCTTCCAATCTGCAATCTTTGCTGGTTCTATCCGTATTGCACCGTTCCGGCAAACCAGTCCTTACTTCTGTGGCTTGATTTTACTATCCTTTGCCTTCACCCTGGCATCCTTTTCCGGCTTGGCGGTCTTCGGTTCCTTGCTTCCCTTTCCCTCTCTTGCATCTTTGTCCTTGCCCTTTTTAGCCTTTTTCTTCTTAAAAGGCTCTACAGCCGGAAGCTTATATTTATCCTGAAATCCATCAAACTCATCGACAAATTCCGACTCTCCGCCATATTTTACCTCATTCAGATAGCCGTGGGTCTCAAAGCTTGAATTCTTTGTCTGAATAATACATACGCCTACATTGGAGCAGTGATCGGAAACCCTCTCGCAGTTTGTAATATAATCTGTCAGAATGATACCCAGCTCAACCCGGCATTCGCCTGTCCGCAAGCGGTCAATATGGCGGTTCTTGATTTCTTTGGTCAGATCGTCAATCACCTCCTCCAGTGGCTCAACCAGCTTCGCCTGCTGCTGATCATCATTTTCAAAGGAAGAAAGTGTCAGATCAAGGATTTCATTCAGGGCCTCCGACAGTACTGCCAGTTCTGCCCTGGCATGCTCCGAAAAATGCAGTTTCTGCGCGTGCATCTGTTCAGCCAGCTTTGTCATATTGATCGCATGGTCCCCGATGCGTTCAAAATCATTGATGCTGTGCAGCATTTCATTGATTTGGTCGCTGTCAGACTCCGTCATATCCTTGGCGGACAGCCGGACCAGATAGGTGTCCAGTTCATCCTCCAGATAATCCAGCTCCTGCTCCATATGAATGATGTTGTCAATTTCCTTCTGATCAAAATGATCAAACACCTTCAACGCATCAGAGAAGGATTTTCTCGCCAGCTTTGCCATGGATACTGTTTTGTCACGACACTGTGCGACTGCAAGACCGGGAGATAAGAGAAGCCTTTCATCCAGCAGTGTGGACTTATTCATATCCACCTCATCGCTTTCATCTACCTTTACCATTCTCTCCACCAGTTTCACAAGCTTTCCGGAGAATGGCAGAAGAATGGCGATGGTCCCGATATTGAAGATGGAATGGAAGACGGCAATCTGGAAGGAATTGATGACCTTGTCAAACAGCGGGAGCCTTACGAAATATCGGAGAACAATATACAGCATCATCCAGATGGCAGTGCCAAGCACCTTGATCAGTATATGCAGTGCAGGCACCCTCTTGGCCTTCCTGCTGACACCGATACTGGACAGAAGAGCGGTTACGCAGGTACCGATATTGGCACCCATGACGATGGGAATTGCCATGCCAAAGCTGATCTTGCCCGTCAGCGAAAGTGCCTGCAGAACACCGATGGACGCAGCAGAAGCCTGTATCACGCCTGTAAAGGCCGTTCCAATCAGAACCCCTAGAAAAGGATTGTCAAATGCAATCAGAATATTCTGGAACTGGGGCATTTCAGCCAGCGGAGAAACGGATTCCGACATCAGTGTCATGCCATACATCAGCACCGCGAATCCACAGAAAATGGTACCGATATCCTTCTTCTTCTGTTCTTTGCATCCCATGATCATGAAGACGCCGACAATGGCCACAACAGGTGAAAAATTCTGCGGTTTCAGCATGGAAATAAAGATATTATCCGATGAAATGCCGTTCAGGGAAAGAATCCATGCCGTCAGTGTGGTTCCGATATCGGAACCCATGATCACGTTGACGATGGACCCAAATTCCATGATGCCGGAATTGACCAGTCCAACCAGCATGACCGTTAATGCGGAGGAAGACTGAATCGCAATGGTAATAATCGCACCCAGCGCCAGGCTCTCAATCGGATTCGCGGTAAGCTTCTTCAGAATACCTTCCAGCCGTCCGCCCGCCATCTTTTCCAGATAATTGGACATCACATTCATGCCAAAAAGAAAAAAAGCCAGGCCGCCAACAAGGGCGAATATATTGTATATTGTCATTCCACTCCTCCCGTACCGGAAGATTATATCCCCGTGTACAAAGCACGATCTGCCAGCTCTGAAAAGACAGGCTAAAAATCCGGTTGAAATGATATCGTTCATCCATCCGGCTGCCACCTGAAACCCAAATCTCAGAAAAGGGCAAAAAAAATTTACACTTCCTCTGTAATTTTAGCATAAGATTATCCTTACCTTAAGCCAAAATTTAATATTGCATACTTATTTTTTTCCACAAAACGCACAATTTCCCGAAGAGAAAGACCCTGTCAGATGACAGGGCCTTTCTTAATAACACATTTTATAATATTATATTAATTATATTAGGAGTCAAACAGTAGGCGTTTATGAAGCTTTCCTGCTATTCGAACATTTGCAGACATACCAGAAGTACCTGGTAATAAGATTAATCTCCTCTCTCCGTGGAGAGAAGAATCCGGTCATTATTGAAGCTTTCACCGGTTCCCTGCGCAAACTTCTCCAGCAGGTCATCCACGGTCATTCCTTCCCGTTCCTTTCCCTTTACATCGAACACAATTCTTCCATCACTCATCATCAGCGTGCGGTTTCCCATCTCCAGTGCCTGGTTCATATTGTGTGTGACCATCAGACAGGTGATCTGACGCTCAGCCACAATCTTCCGTGTTAGTTCAAGCACTTTTGCCGCTGTGGCAGGGTCCAGTGCAGCTGTATGCTCATCAAGCAGCAGGATCTTCGGTGTGACCATCGTCGCCATCAGAAGGGTCAGTGCCTGTCTCTGTCCACCGGAAAGTGTTCCCACCGGGTTTTTCATCCGGTCCTCCATGCCCATGTTCAGCAGAGACAGCTGCTCCCGGAACAATTCCTTTTCTTTCCTGCTGATTCTGCTGAAAACAGCATGCCGGTTTCTGGACGCCCGCAGGTAGGCAATCGCCAGATTCTCCTCTATGGTCATGTGAGGAGCCGTTCCCATCAGAGGGTCCTGAAAAAGTCTTCCTATATATACACTCCTGCGATATTCCGGAGCAAAGGTGATATCCTTTCCGTCCAGAATAATGCGCCCGTGGTCCGGATAAAAGGTTCCCGCTATGGCATTGAACATGGTGGACTTCCCCGCGCCGTTTGATCCGACAATGGTGGCAAAGTCCCCATCCTCCAGCTTCAGGTTCACGCCGTTGAGTGCTTTTTTCTCATTCACAGTCCCGGGATTAAATGTTTTTCGGATATTTTTCAACTGCAGCATTACTGCTCTCCCTCCTCGTCCGCATCCTCGTCCAGGCTCATTTTCATGGAGGCACGCTTTTGTGCATGCAGGGCAACCAGCTTCCGGATCTGCGGCGCCGTAAGCGCAATTGCGACAATCAGCGCAGAAACCAGCTTAAAAGCCTCTGTCGGAATCTTCAGCCGCAGCGCAACCGACATAACAAAGCGGTACAGCACGGAACCGATAATGACGCCGATAATTCGCAGAAGCATACCCTTGTTCTTAAAGAACATCTCGCCAATAATCAGAGAAGCCAGTGCAACTGTGACCATGCCTGTTCCCAGATTGATATCACTGTTCCCATTATACTGCCCGATCAGGCACCCTGCCAGCCCGGTCAGGGAATTGGCTACACAAAGGCCAACAATCGTTGTAAAAGCCGGATTGATCGAAGAGGCCCGTACCATGGCCGGACTGTCACCAGTCGCTCTGATGGAAAGACCCAGCCGCGTACCGAGAAACCAGTAAATGGCGAGTACAACCAGACAGAGGATGATCAGAAGCAGTACCAGAGGGCTCCAGTCCGCCCATGCCTTGGATGAATTCAGGGATTTGAAGAGATCAAAAACCGTTGCTGACCCAAATATGGACAAATTGGAGGAAAATCCCATGACAGCAAGGTTCACCGTATACAGGCCTGTGTTCACGATAATTCCTGCCAGAATGCTCTGCACGCCAAACTTTGTCTGAAGGATCGCCGTAACAAAGCCTGAGCAGACACCTGCCAGCATGGCGGCGAAAATGGCCAGAACCGGATGTCCGGCTATGGTCACAACCGCACCTACCGCGCATCCCAGTGTGTAACAGCCGTCCGTAGAAAGATCACAGATATTCAGAATGCTGAAGCTGATAAACAAAGACAACGCCACCAGTGCATAAATCAGTCCCAGCTCCAGCGCCGTCTGAACAATACCCAATGTAAGAAAACCCGACACGTCAAACCCTCCTGCAGACATTTCGCATGCAACAGTCATATTTTACCACATATACACCTGCCTGTATCCGTTTGAGAACTCTTTTGCAATATTAATTCCGGCTTGTATCAGTTTGAAAATTCTTTTGCGGTCTGAGTCTCTACAACACTTGTGCAATATGGCTTGAAAGCGGCCTCAACCTTATCCAGATCATATCCAAGCGTCTGGCAGACATCCGTATTGATGGTGGCAATACCGTTATCAAAGGTCTGCACTGGTGTCTTTGCCGGATCGGCGCCATTCACGAGAATATCTGCCACCATATCCGCCGTTGCAGAACCGAGATTTGCGTAGTCCACGCCATATCCGACAAACGCTCCATTCAGTGCAAAGGAATCTGCACCGCAGTAATGAGGAATGCCTGCCTCTGCGAATTTCTTGTAAATCGCCATCTCAGCAGTCATGACGGTATTGTCTGTCGGTGTGAAAACAGCATCAACGCCCTCAGCAATCAGCGCATTTGCAGCATCCGTGATACCTGTCGTATCCGTTCCGGTTTTTTCGATATACTTGATTCCCTTCTTGTCCAGGAATGCCTTGGCATCGGCAATGGGCTGCTTTGAGGAATCCTCACTGTTCGAATACAAAAGTCCTACATAGGAAAGATCTGGATTCTGCGCAAGCATCAGATTCATAACTGCTTCTGTATTCAGGGCATCCGACGTACCTGTGATATTTGCACCCGGTGCGTCCATACTCGCCACAAGATTGGCACCCACAGGATCCGAGCAGGCGGCAAATATGATCGGAATCGGATCATTCTTTGTGGCGGTCTGCATGATCTGCGCTGTAGGTGTGGCAATCGGAACGATGGCATCAACCTTATCGGCAATCAATTCGGAAGCGATCTGCTGCAGAACCGTTCCATCCGCCTGGCCGTTATAGGTGTAATCCTGATAATCAAAGGTAACACCCAGTTCCTTCCCCTTGGCGTCCAGCTCTGATTCAACATTAGACTCAATCTGATTCAGTGAGGCATCATCTACATACTGTACAATACCTACCTTGTAGGTCTTTCCGGATGCTGCGGAGGAAGAGCCTCCGGACACCGCTGCTGATGCAGACGAAGCAGCTGCGGATGAAGAAGCAGCGCTTCCTGTTGTGGAAGATGTGGCTGCAGCTGTTCCTGAAGAAGCCGACGCGCCATTATTATCTGTCGATGCTGTACCGCTGCCGCATGCGGCCAGAGAAACGGTCATCATACCGGTCACTGCAATTGCTGCAATTTTCTTTAATACTGTGTTCTTCATAATACTGTTCTCCTCTCCTGTTTTTACTTCTGTTTTACTCCGGCTTTGGCTTCTGCTGTTAAAGTCAGTCTCCAAAGTCCCGGCTTTTCCTGTTACCGATTCCTTTCCAACATCCTCTGCGGATACCTGAAAGAACCATTCGCATACAGGGGCGAAAAAAAGCTCCTGCCCCATTCTTGGGACAAGAGCTGAAAATTCTCCTGCGATACCACCCAGATTAGCATCCGTTCAAGGATACTCCCTCATTTCACACACCTGCATGTGCTCCCGATTGATAACGGATGGGTTCCCGTCGGTTCCTACCTGGCATAAACCTGTCACTCAGACCGCCCTCAGAAGTCCATTCATTCCGCATCCACGGCTGCAATCACACCACCTGCAGCTCTCTGATTCGTTTCATGCAAAACTACTACTCTTCCTCAAAGGTTTGAGTTGATTATAAACACGGCTTCAACGAATGTCAAGAACTATAGAGGCAAAAATATTAGTGCCATTCTTAATCGTAAAGCTTTCTCACATAGGTAATGATAGCAATCAGGTCCACAACCGTAACCACAATGGATATAATACCCATAATCTGGTTTTCCAGCAGTGCCATAAACACCTCAACCGCCGAAAGCACAATCAGAAAAACGCCAACTGCTCTCTGATAACGGAGCTGGTTCTCCGGGCTCAGTTTTTTCTTCTCTCTGTACTTTCCACTGAAGGCATCCAGAATACCCTGGCCTTTCCCTGCAAAGAAAACAATCGCCAGCAGGAAAAAGATGCCAGCTAGAAACCAGTCAAAGGTTGAAGTAAACATAAACGATCCTCCCAATCCAAATACTTTTCTTTTGTTACCCTCATTATACTTATCTAATGCATAGAGCCCGATATTTCTTCAGAATCATACATCATCAGCACCGCATCTTCTACCGGTGCACAATAATAATTTTTTCTGATTCCGGTCCTGTGGAAACCGGCATGTTCATATAGCTGTATCGCATACTCATTGCTCTGCCGCACCTCCAGAAAAATTCTGGTGATTCCACGCGTCTGTGCTGCATGAATCAGTGCTGATACAAGCGCACTCCCGATCTTCTGGTTGCGGAAGCGCCTGTCCACGGAAACATTCGTGATATCTCCCTCATCCGGGATGCCATATTCGCCGATGTAACCAACCACCTGGTCCTGCTGCAATGCCACCAGAAAATCAGCATCGTCTCTGTTTAGAAAAGCGGCAAAATCCTCTTCCGTCCATGGTCTTGAAAAATTCTCCTTCTCAATCCGAGCCACATCTGTAAGATCCGAAGGAACCATTATTCGAATTTCCAGGGAACTCATACAGTCACGTCCCTGGGCCTTAAAACCTCTGAATTCTTCTCAATTTCGCCAACCGGTACGCCCTTTTCTATCTTCTCACGCTCTGCCTGCGACGCCCGGAGATACTCCGGTCTGTGTGCATCCGCGGATACAGTCCTGCCCTCTGCAAAATAGATCTCACCAAGTGCGCCAACCGCACCCGCCCGCTGCCGGTTCATATGAGCCGGTGCAACTGTATACGGGACCTGAAGAAGCGCATGGATTCTGTCCAGATAGGGCGGAACCCCGTCGCCGAGAAGAATCACCGGCTCTCCAAGAGCATTTATCTGCCCAATCAGATCTTCTACCGGAACTGCGTATTGTTCATGGACCACCTTCAGCTTATGATGCTCGAACCGGTATATCCCGGCATACACCTGTGCGCGGCGTGCATCCATCATGGGAACGATCAGCCCCTGTGCATCAAATAGGTTGCAGGCCAGAGCATCCACCGTTGGCACTTCAATCAAAGGCTTATTCAGGGCAAGTCCCAGCCCCTTCGCGGTCGCAGACCCGATGCGGAGTCCTGTAAAGGATCCAGGCCCCTTGGAAATGGCAATTGCGTCAATTGACTGCAGGTCCAGATCAATCATCTGCACAATTGCATCCAGCATAGGGAGCAGCGTCTGGGAATGTGTCTTTTTGTAATTCACAGTATATTCTGCAAGAAGTATATCGTCCTCCAGAACGGCAACCGATGCCACAAGGCCCGAGCTGTCAATGGCCAGTATTTTCAATGGTAATCCTCCGATAATCAAATCCCTTCTCAGGGTCCTTCTCAATGGTTACGTGAATGGCATTATCAGGTATAATATCACGGATCAGCTCCGCCCATTCGATCAGGCAGACACCATCGCCATAGAAGTAGTCGTCATAGCCTACTTCCTCCATTTCTTCAGGCTCCTCAATTCTGTATACATCAAAATGATAAAACGGAAGCCTGCCCCCGTCATACTCCTGCACAATCGTGAATGTCGGGCTGCTCACCGCCTCTGTAATGCCAAGACCCTCGGCCAGTCCCTGCGCAAAGACGGTTTTCCCGGTTCCAAGGTCACCGTCCAGCGTATAAATGGTTCCCGGAACAGCCTTCTCCCCCAGTCCTCTTGCAAAGGAACGCGTCTCCTCCGGACTGTGCGTTTCAACAATCATTACTGTATCTTTCCTTTCAACAGCTATCCTGACGGGCATAAAGGCATACCCGAAAGTCCTGATTCGTGGCTTTTATTTTAACACATTTTCCTATATAATCAATTACGGAAACAATGGCAGCAGCTGTCATGCGCAGAAACGACGGCAGCATTTGTCACGCTGCCCGAACGCAGCAGCACATATCACATATACAGGACAAAAAATAAAGGAGCGCACTATGTCAAATCCAATCGTTACAATAACAATGGAAAATGGCGATGTCATGAAGGCAGAGCTTTATCCGGAAATGGCACCCAACACTGTCAACAATTTCATCAGTCTGGTGCAGAAGGGCTTCTATGACGGGCTTGGCTTTCACCGTATTATTTCCGGCTTTATGATTCAGGGCGGAGATCCTGCAGGCAACGGAACCGGCGGCCCGGGCTATTCCATCAAGGGCGAATTTTCTCAGAACGGCTTTAAGAATACCCTTTCTCACGAACCGGGTGTGCTTTCCATGGCACGCGCAATGGATCCCGATTCTGCCGGAAGCCAGTTCTTCATCATGCATAAAACCGCAGATTATCTGGATGGTCAGTATGCGGCCTTTGGACGGATCATCGAAGGCATGGATATTGTCAATAAGATCGCTGAGACAAAGACTGACTGGGGCGACCGGCCGGTAGAACCACAGATCATCCGGTCAATGACCGTAGATACTCAGGGTGTAGACTATCCGGAACCCGAAAAAATCTGATCTCTGAAACTGCATCATCATCCAGCACGGATTCCGAAAGCCCGGCCATCAGGTCTGGTCTTCGGAATCTGTCAGGATCTTTCCATCAGCCAGTCCAAACCAGGTCTGGCTGATCTCCTGTATCTCCGCTCTGGCAGACGTCGCCTCCACAATTTTTTTCTCAAACCACGCTGCGTCTGATACCGGCAGAATCACGCGAAAGCATACCACATCCGAAAAATCCGAATTCAGAATGTGCACTTTTTCTGCATCCTGTCCAATCATGTACTGTATTTTCCCGGCATCTGTATAATCCGCGCGGATTTCCAGAATGATGCCGTTTCTTTTCTCTATGCAGACACTCTTCTCAATCCCGTCACGCGCCGCCTGGGTGTATGCTCTTACAAGTCCTCCCGTTCCGAGAAGGACGCCGCCAAAATACCGGGTCACCACCATGCACACATTGGTGAGACCGGCCCCCTGCAGCACATCAAGAATCGGTCTGCCCGCAGTCCCGGATGGCTCCCCGTCATCCGATGCCTTCATGGCACTTCCATCCTTTCCGAGGATCCATGCATAACAGTTATGCCGAGCATCCCAGTGCTGCTTCTTGATTTCCTCCACAAAGGAAGCGGCCTCATCCGCCCCTGTCACATGACGCACGGAAGCGATAAAAACCGATTTTTTCTCCTCATATCTGCCCTCGCCGCTTTTATAAATGGTACGATAAGACTCCGGAAGCCTTTTCACGAATCCGCTTCCCTGCAAAGAAGCCGCTTCCCCTCCTGCCGGCTGGGCTTTCTTATTCTTCTCTTTCTTTCCTTTCTTCACACCAGTACCTCTTGCATCTTCCCACACGCAATAATATTGGAGTCAGAAGATTGATGCTTATGAAATTGTCTTAACACATACATTCTACACATACATTCTGACTCTCACATTATATTATAAGAATGGAATTTTACCATATCTTTCCCTTAAACTGAACCCTGGCGGCCACCATATCATAAAATCGCCTTCACTTTACACCGTGATTTTGCTATAATTACCGGAATGAGTGATTGTCTGAAAAACAGGACTTAAAAGCGGTTTGGCAGCTCCTCAAACCGGAGCCTGAAATCCGCAGGAGGTTTATTCATGAATTTTGGCAAACAAGGTGTTCAGCAGGAACGGGAACGTCTGGATTCATCCGCCCCAAAGGTGACGAATCGCATTAACATCACGATTCTGCGTGTCATTGTCTACTTATTGATTGCAGCCGCTGTATTTATTATATGTCTGGGAATCGGCGCCTACCGGGGTATCATCGCAGATGCACCCGAGATCACCGATTCAAATATCACACCCCTTGGCTATGCTTCCTTCGTATATGACAAGGACGGAAACCAGATTCAGAAGCTCAGTTCCGCAGAAGGCAACCGTGTCTCCGTATCTATCGATGAAATTCCGGAAAACATGCAGCATGCCATTGTTGCAATTGAGGATTCCCGTTTCTATGAACACAACGGCGTTGACCCCCATGGCATGCTCCGTGCGGTCATGGTTATGCTCAGCTCAAATTTCTCCGAATCAGAGGGTGCCAGTACCATCACCCAGCAGCTTCTGAAGAACAACGTATTCACAAACTGGATGAACGAATCCAGGATGGATACCATCAAGCGAAAAATCCAGGAACAGTATCTGGCTGTACAGCTGGAATCGTCCCTGAAAGCGGCCGGAGAAAACCCGAAGGAAGTCATCCTGGAAAATTATCTGAATACCGTTAACTTCGGCAATAATGCCTACGGTGTTCAGACTGCTGCCCAGACTTACTTTGGAAAGGATGCAAAGGACCTGACTCTTTCCGAGTGCGCAGTTCTGGCCGCAATTCCCCAGAACCCCAGTCAGTTCAATCCGATTTTATATCCCGAGGAAAATGCCAGCCGTATGAAAACCGTACTCGAGTATATGCTGCAGCAGGGCTATATCACTGAGGATGAATATAAAGAGGCACTGGCGGATAACGTATATGACCGGATTCAGGAAAACCAGCAGAACGAGGTATCACAGGAATCCACCGTATATTCCTACTTCGAAGATGAGCTGATTGATCAGGTAAAGCAGGACCTCATGACCCAGAAGGGTTATTCAGAATCCGAGGCGAACAGCCTGATCTACAGTGGCGGTCTGCATATCTATTCCACAGAAAATCCGGATATCCAGGCAATCATGGAAAGTGAATTTGCAAACGAAGAGAATTTCCCCGCAGACTCCCAGGTCAGCCTGGACTGGGCTCTTACAGTCGACAAAGCCGACGGCACCCGCACAAACTATAGTCTGGAAATGATGGAGCAGTATTTTAAACAGCAGGGTCTGACAGATTTTGATCAGTATTTTACTTCAGAAGATGAAGCACAAAGCTATATTGATCAGTACAAGGCCTCTATCATCGGCGACGGGGATACAATCATCGCAGAGCGCACCAACTTCACCCCGGAGCCTCAGGCCTGCATGACGGTGATCGATCAGTCAACCGGATATGTCGTCGGTATCGTCGGCGGCCGTGGAGAAAAGACAGCCAGTCTGACGCTGAATCGTGCGACAGATTCCCTGCGCCAGCCAGGCTCCACCTTCAAGATTCCTTCCACCTACGGACCGCTCCTGGATCAGGGAAAGATCACCCTGGTCACACCGGAAACCGATGATGCCGCCTATTACTCAAACGGACAGGTTGTCAACAACGCCGACAATACACATCACGGAACCATGACCGTACGCAACGCAATCCTGACATCCAATAATGTCATTGCCTTCAAGCTGATGGAAGCGCTGACCCCGAAGGTAAGCCTGACTTACCTGAAAAAGCTTGGATTCACCACACTGGACGATGACAATGATGATTCACCGGGTCTTGCACTGGGCGGCATTACAAACGGCGTCAGTGATCTGGAGCTGACAGCGGCTTATGCAGCCATCGCAAACGGTGGAAGCTATAACCGTCCTGTATTCTATACGAAGGTCACCGATCACAATGGCAATACGATTCTGGAAAACCAGGGCTTCCACCGTCAGGTATTCAAAGAGAGTACTGCCTATCTTCTGACCAGTGCAATGCAGAGCGTTGTACAGTCAGGAACCGGAACAGCCTATCAGCTTTCCTCCGGTATGCCGGTTGCCGGGAAGACAGGTACAACAGACTCCTATGTAGATCTTCAGTTTGTCGGATATACACCTTATTACACGGCAGGCATATGGACCGGATATGACACCAATGTAGAGCTCTCCGAACAGGACCGCACCTATATCTCTACGCTGTGGACGAATGTCATGAACAGAATCCATGAATCTCTCCCGATCAAGGAATTCAGCGTTCCCGATTCCGTGGAACAGCTGACCGTTTGTGCGAACACCGTTCTTCTTCCGAACTCTTCGTGCCCGACAGTTACAGATTACTTTGACGTCGCAACCGCTCCTACCACGGTCTGCACCTCAGATGTTCCGACGCCAGCCCCAACCGCTGCCCCGACTGCGAAGGCTACAGCTGCACCGACTGCTACTCCGACTACTACTCCTGCTGCCGATGCCGGAAACACGGACAATAATACAAATACGGGCAATACCGGGGATAACAATGCCGGAGCAAATGAAGGCGGAGATACAGGCGGCACTGAACAGAATGGTACAGCTACGGAGAATACAGCTGATACGACAGGCGGAAATACCGGTCAGTAAATGAGAATCTGGCGAAAATACTGTCCAGTAAGTACATGAAGGTCTGAGCATCACTTCATAAGCCGTAAGGCTAAAGAAACCGCAGGTAAAAAGATCGCTCAAAAAGAAAAGCGATGACAAAAAGGGTTCTGTGCAGATGTGTTGTTTGCGATAAGCACATACAACATATTTGCACAGAACCCTTTTTGCAGAACTCTTTGTAAAGCAGCTTCCTGAATATATTTTCCATCAGCCGCCGCGTTTCCTGGCAAGATTTTCCTGCACACGCTTGTACAGCTCCTGGGCCGCATTGTAGCCCATCTTTTTCTGACGATGGTTGACGGCAGCCGTCTCTACAATCACGGCGAGATTCCGGCCGGGACGGATCGGCAGCGAATGGCAGACTACCTTGTTCCCAAGGAACTCTGTATATTCCTCCTCAAGGCCGAGACGGTCGTACATCTTGTCCTTATTCCACTCCTCCAGCTTGATCACCAGATCAATACTGTGTGTATTCTCTACACTCTCTACACCAAACAGTGTTTTTACATCGATGATGCCGATTCCCCGCAGCTCAATAAAATGCCTTGTAATATCCGGAGAGGTTCCTACAAGAGTGACATCATCCACTCTGCTGATCTGTACCACATCATCTGTAATCAAACGGTGGCCACGCTTGATCAGCTCCAGTGCAGCCTCACTCTTGCCGATACCGCTCTCACCCATGATCAGCACGCCCTCGCCATATACATCGACCAGTACGCCATGAATGGATATCGTAGGTGCCAGCTGAACATTCATCCAGCGGATAATCTCCGCCGTAAATGCAGATGTGGTCTTGTCGGTACCGAAAACGGGCGTATTATACTTCCTGCAGATCTCAATCAGCTCATCTCCAGGCTGTTCTGAGGTGGTGAAAATAATGCAGGGCACCCCCTTGGATACGAATGCCTCAAAGGCCTGCTTTCTTTTCTCCAGCTCCATGCGGTTCAGATAGGAGAGTTCTACAACCCCGATAATCTGCACTCTTTCATTTGCAAAATGCTCAAAATATCCTGTAAGCTGAAGTGCCGGACGGTTAATCTCAGGAATTGAAATCTTCCGCTCTTCAAGATCAATCTCCGGCGTAAGGCTCTTCAGATCCATTTCCTTCTCGAGCTTTTCCAGCGTGATATACTTTGCTGCCATAATGAACCCTCCCCTGTGAAAACGGTGCCTTTCTGCTGACCATTATACCACGTGCAATAATCTTTGCCATGCTCTCCGTCGTTTTTTATCGATCTGCCGGAAAAAAGCACATTTTATTGTGGATTCTGCTGTTTGTGGAAGAAATCATAGACACTCTGCGCCGCCTTCTCATTCATGCCGGGAAGCTGCTTCAATTCCTCTGTCCCCGCATTGCGTATGGCTTCGATATTCGGGAAGGAGCGCATCAGCTCACGCCTTCTCTTTTCGCCAATATTCGGAATATCATCCAGAATGGAATGCACCTGTTCCTTGCTGCGCAGCAGCCGATGGTATTCAATCGCAAACCGGTGCGTCTCATCCTGTATTCTGGTAATCAGGTGAAAGCCCTCGGAATCTGTATCAATCGGAATCTCAACATTGTTAAAGTAAAGGCCCCTGGTGCGGTGCCTGTCATCCTTGACCATACCCGCTACCGGAATGCTGAGATTCAGCTTTTCGAGTACAGAAAGCGCAATGTTGGCCTGTCCTCTTCCTCCGTCCATCAGCAGAAGGTCTGGCAGCTTTTCAAACCCGCTGTCTGCCTGCACACCTCTCCTGAACCTTCTCGTCAGCACCTCTTCCATACTGGCGTAATCATTGGGGCCTTCCACAGACTTGATACGGAACTTGCGGTAATCCGTCTTCTTCGGCTTTCCCTGCTCATATACCACCATGGATCCAACGCTCTGATATCCGCTGATGTTGGAGATATCATAGGACTCTATGCGGTCCGGCGGCTCAATGCCCAGCCAGCGTCCAATCTCATTCACCGCACCGATTGTCTTGGAAATATCCTTCTTGATCCGCTCACGGTCCTGCGTCAGAATGATCTGCGCATTTCGTCTGGCCAGATCCACCAGCTTTTCCTTTTCTCCCTTCTGGGGAACAAGAATATGCACCCTGGTTCCGCGGACATTTTTCTTGCCGGTCAGCCATTCCTCCAGCAGTTCTGTATCCCCGACCGTATCAGAGAGCATAATCGTATGCGGTATAAAGGGCGTCCCCGCGTAAAACTGCTGGACGAAGCTCTCCATGACCTCACTGCGGCTCTCATCGTTTGCGATCTTCAGATAAAAATGGTCCCTGCCGATCAGTTTGCCATCCCGGACGAAGAACACCTGCGCAATGGCATCCTCGCCATCCGCTGCCAGGGCGATTACATCCTGGTCCTCACCACTGCCGGATGTGATCTTCTGTCTCTCGCTGAGCTTCTTTACAGCGGCGATCAGGTCCCGCAGCGAGGCAGCCTCCTCAAATCGCAGTGCTGCGGCAGCATCCTGCATTTTCTGTTCCAGGTCTGCCAGGACCTTCTCTGTCTTTCCGTTCAGAAAAGCAATTGCCTCTTCCACCTGTGCACGGTATGCCTCCTCAGAAATCCATCCCTGACAGGGCGCCTTGCACTGATGCAGATGATAGTACAGACACGGCCGCTCTCTGCACTGCTCCTCTGGCAGCCGCTTGCTGCAGCTCCGGAGATGATAGAGCCTGCGCACCAGATCAATGGCCTCCTTTGCCGCGGTGGCATCCGGGTACGGCCCAAAATACTGGGACTTGTCCTTTTTCATCCTGTGTGCATACAGGACTCTTGGAAAATGCTCCTGAACGGTGACCTGGATAAAGGGGTAAGCCTTATCGTCCATCAGCATGGTATTGTACTTCGGACGGTACTCCTTGATCAGGTTGCATTCCAGTACCAGGGCCTCAACCTCTGAATCGGTGACGATGTATTCAAACCGTGTAACCTGCGGTACCATACTGTATATTTTGAGTCTTTTATTCCTGCTGTTTGAAAAATACTGACGCACACGGTTCCGCAGACGGACCGCCTTGCCCACATACATGACTTCATCCTGGAGCCCGTGCATAATATAAACACCGGGCTTCTGTGGAAGTTTCTTCAGCTCCTCCTGAATATCAAACGCCATATATACCTCCTGTGGCGAATAACATACAATGCGGTAAGAATCATTTCACCGCAGTGCACGCAGTATTACACTGCACAAAAAGTGCGAAAAATCCGGCCCCTGTCAGGAGCCGGATCCAAATACGTTCTTAATACTCTTTCCCGCTTATGTTCCAGATGCCGTGCGTTCCCCGATCACGGTATTCATGATCCGCATAAACTCCTTGCCGGTAATGGTTTCCTGAATGATCAGATAACCTGCAAGCCTGTCAAGCACATCACGGTTTTCCCGAAGCAGCTTCAGTGCCTTCTCATAGGATGCCTTCAGCATACGCATGATTTCATGATCAATCTCTGTTGCCGTCTCATCTCCGCAGTCCATCACCGCCCTGCCATTGAGATACTTGTTCTCCACATGCGCCAGCCCCATCAGACCGAACTTGTCAGACATGCCATACTGTGTGATCATGGCACGGCATATCTGCGTTGCCTTTTCAATATCATTCGATGCACCGGTTGTGACATCGCCAAAAACCAGCTCCTCAGCCGCTCTTCCGGCAAGCAGGCCGGTCACCATATCCTCCAGCTCCTTACGGGAGTTCAGATATTTCTCTTCCTCCGGGACCTGCATCACATATCCCAGTGCACCCATGGTGCGGGGAATTATCGTGATCTTCTGTACCGGCTCCGTATGCTTTTCCAGCGCATTGACAAGAGCATGCCCAACCTCATGATACGCCACAATTCTGCGTTCTTCCTTGCTGAGGACTCTCTCCTTCTTCTCCTGTCCCACGAGGACAACCTCTACTGCCTCCTGCAGGTCCTTCTGGGAAACCGCGCGCCTTCCGTGCTTGACTGCCAGAATTGCCGCTTCATTGACCATATTGGCCAGGTCTGATCCAACCGCGCCTGAGGTTGCCAGCGCAATCTCCTGAAGATTCACGGTGTCATCAAGCATGACCTTTCTGGCGTGCACCTTAAGGATGTTGACGCGTCCCTTCAGGTCCGGGCGCTCCACGATAATCCTGCGGTCAAAGCGTCCCGGGCGAAGCAACGCCGGATCCAGAACCTCGGGACGGTTGGTCGCTCCGAGAACAAGAAGTCCCTTTGTGCTGTCAAATCCATCCATCTCCGCAAGGAGCTGATTGAGCGTCTGCTCCCGTTCATCGTTACCCCCACCGTAGCTTGCATCACGTGTTTTGCCGATTGCGTCAATTTCATCAATAAAGATAATGCAGGGTGCCTGCTTCTTGGCCTCCTCAAAAAGATCTCTGACCCGGGATGCGCCAACACCCACAAACATCTCTACAAATTCCGACCCCGAAAGTGAGAAAAAAGGAACATGTGCCTCCCCCGCTACAGCCTTGGCGAGCAGGGTTTTTCCGGTTCCGGGCGGGCCCACCAGAAGAGCACCCTTGGGAAGCTTTGCGCCAATCTGTGTGTACTTTTGCGGATTGTGCAGAAAATCAACGACCTCCTGCAGGGAATCCTTGGCTTCCTCCTCACCGGCAACATCCGCGAAGGTCACGCCTGTGTCCTTCTGCACATAAGTTCGGGCCTTGCTTTTCCCGACTCCCATGACACCGCCGCCTTTTCCCATATAGCGAAGTATGAGATTCAGGCCGATCATCATGATCAGCACAGGGATTACAATCTGAAAGATTGCTGCCAGAATCTGAGAACGTACACTTGTAGATTTCTTCTCATAGGTTATGCCCTTGCCCTTCAGCAGCTCGTTCAGTCCATTCTCGTCCCCCACGAGCGTAACACGCCAGGTGTAACCGGAGGAATCCTCAAGCGCCTGCTTGTCATCCTTTCCTGTGACAAGCAGAACACCGTTCTGGAGCACAACCTTTGAGACCTTGTCCTCCTCAACAAGCTGTTCAAACTTGTCATAAGTGATTTCATCCGTTGCGGAGGACTGCAGGACACTGCCAATCACACTGAATATGATGATGCCCACCATAATGACGGTCAATACGATCCAGAGTGTCCGATTGTTATTGCCCGGACCGTCACCGGAATTTTTTCCTTCGTTATTGTTGAAATTCAAAGGCATTTCTCTCCTTCACTTCCCGGAACGCAGCCTGTTTACCTTATTCATCAGATAATCCTGCTGATTGCTGTACTTTTCACAGAAGGCATCTGTTGCCGCCTTTGTAAAAATGGCGAACTCCTCCTCCGCATCCATAACCCTGGGGGTTTCATATGCAAGCCGGTATACCTCACCTGCAATCTTTGAAATCAGACTCTCATCCTTCATATGCCCAAGACCAAGGATAATTGCCCCGTAATTCTTATCCGTTTCGCACAGATGAAAATAGAGCATGGTCATATTGAACAGCTCCTCGTACAGAACCTCTTTTCCAATCTCTCCATATTCCTGGACCATATCCATCTTCCAGTCCGAAAGGACAGAGGCCTTCTCCCTCTCAATTCTCTTTCTGGCAAAAAAACCCTTTGATGCTGTATTTACATAGTACATATTCATCCATCCGCGGATAAAATAGTCTACATTCTGTGCATTTCTCTTGCCATAACGGCTCTCCAGAAGTCTGGCACGCAGCTCATTATCCGGCGCATTTCCCTCCTCGATCAGCGCCTGATCGAGAATTTTCTTTCTCTTGCCGCAGTCCAGCTCCCGCATATAGCGTTCAACCCATTGTTTTCTCTCCATCTATTCTCTCATCCCTTCATATTCTTCAATTTCTTTATCCCTGCAGCTCTATAACTGCCTTATCTACAGGAACCAGCTTTCCTGACATTCTGTATACCGCATGAAAACTTCAATACCTCAGATGCAGCAGCATAGCGGTATGCCGCCGCCTCCCAGACAGGTACAGCATGCCAGCGCACTGCAGATTGCTGCTGCAGTTCTGGAGCAGGTGCTTCCATTCATCGTATCCGATCCCCCATAGCAGGGTGAACCCTCATAGCCATATCCCTGTCCCATGTCATTATACCAGGAACCTCCCGCCGAAATCTGCTGATACAGCTGACGATACCGGTTATTGTCCGGATCCATATTGCATGCCGTCTGCGCGTCATTCTGCGCGTCCATGCTGTTGCCAAGACCATAGTTGGAAATTGCGTGCAGATAATACCACTCGGCATTCCGCTCGGAAATCTGGTCCAGCACATGCATAGCCTCCCTGAAATGTCTGGTGTTGATATAGTTGGCTGCTGCCTGCATTTCCGGATTCTCATATGCGTTATCTGCTCTTGAACCGTATCCTCCAAAGCCCTCATATCCATAAGCTCCAGATGAACCCGGTCTCTTTCCGGACCGTTCATCCATGATCTGTTTATAGGCCTCCTGTACCAGCTTGAACATTTCCTCAGCCTTGTCCTTGTTCGGATTATTGATATTCGCATCCGGGTGGTACTTACGGCTCAGCTTCCGGTATGCTTTCTTAACTTCCTCATCACTGGCATCTCGGGAGACACCAAGCACTCTGTATGGATCCTGCATGTATTCCTCTTTTCATATTATCATCAGTATCTGATCTGCCTCGAATCACAGTTTACCAGCGTTTTCTTTACCGCTGTTCAATCCGCTATTTATCAGCCTTTACTGATCCGCAATCAGACTCTCTTGATTATAATGCATCCGGCCTGTTATGCAAAGTCCCTCACCCTGCATCTTTTTTCTTCTTCCGGTCCTCTTCTGCCATCTTCGCGCGTTTCGCACGGTATTTCATCCAGATACCGGAATAAATAATATTGCGCAGAAGATCTTCATCCATAAGGATCGGGAGCTTCTCGAAGTGTCTGGCAATGCCTGCCGCCTGCATTGTGAGAAGGTCACCTGCCCGCATCTGATAATCCGGCTCCTCACAGATGGAAAGGAAGGGATTATAGCTGCAGTTTTTCCGGTCTTTATCCAGATCATCCCAGGCATCCATCAAATAGATAAATTCCCCGAGATAATAACCCATTTTTCCAAGATCATCAGCCCAGATGTCCTCCTGATAACGGAAGATCTCCGACATCAGGTCACCGGTCAGACCGGCTGCCGCATCCAGAGAGCGGTCATTTTTTTCCTCGATTGCATGAAGCGCCTTGAGGTAACGCAGAATGGCCTTTGTCTGTCTCGGGTACTTCCGGGAGGTCTTCAGATAGGCAGGCCGTAAAAGCCTGAACGCAGCAAGGCTTGCCGCATTCTTCTCATCAATCCAGTCATCCTCAAGATTATGAAAAACCAGCATCAGATTCATATCTGCCGCATAGGCTGTGTAGCGGTTGCGGATGACCTTACGCTTTGCAGCCGGATGAAGAATACACCGCTCTTCAGTCACAGTCGCAGGATCTTCGTACAGCGCAGTCAGCAGGATTGCCAGAAACGTCATATCATATGTCAGCGTAGCACGCGCAGCCTCTCCACAGGACTCCTTGAGGTCACGGCAGACACCGCAGTAAAATTCCCGATACCTGTCATAATCCTTGCCCTTCAGCTCATCACGGTCAATTGTAATATATCCGAACATAGCATCTCCTCACCAGCTGCTTTGACCATTTTTTATAAATCAATAGATGTCACCTTTTCGCATTACACCCGCCTCTGCAGATGCCACATACACATTATATCGGCGCCTACGCATACTGCATGTCACCATCCTATCAGCGCCTGCGGATATCACAGATTTTCATCCCCTCAGGTATTGCGGATGAACTGCGTATGGCATCGCGGACAGGTGATCTGAATATGCCCCTTGCCCTTGGGAACACGAACCTTCTGCCCGCAGTTCGGGCATTTGAAATATGCATGCTCTCTGTCTCTTGCAGCACGCATGCCTCCCGTAAAAAAGGTCTTGATGCGTCCCCAGCCTTCCAGAAATCTGCGGTTTTCCTCCGCCCTGCGGACTGTATTCCTGGACAGCATCCGATAAAAAATCCAGATCAGCAGCAGCGTTGTGACTATTGTCAGAATAAGATTACTGACAAACATGGAGACAATGAGCAATCCCATCTCTACATACAGCATTACGCGTTCCAGCTGATCCACTCCATATCGTCCATACATATGACGGCTGATCCAGTCTCTGAATTTCTGCATAAGTTCCACCTCCCGATTCCATTACTTTAGCGCGCAATACAGGCGATTGCAATTTTTGAAGTCTAAAATTTTCTTAAACTGCAGGTGAATACAATTTACTGCCTTCAATTGACTTTGCTGCCACAGATAGCGGCAAATACCCGTCTGTTTATTCTGCACCTATATTCCGTGCACACGTGCTGCACCTATATTTCCGTACACGCGTGCTTGACAGCAATCGTACAGACGAATATTCTGTAAACAGTCAGTTATATATCCTGATTAGTATACCCTTTATCTGTGAAAAAATCGTGACTTGAAGATCACAAGTCCCACCCGTGACAATTGTTCCTTCAAAGGCCCTTCAAAGGAGAGATATATGAATACGAATCATTTGTCTTCAGAATCCTTATCAAAATCTCCGGATTCTTCACATGTGGAAAGAAAAAAATATCCATGGACTGCCCGCAGAATCATCGCCCTTGCCGGTATCCTTCTGCTGATTCTGCTATATGCGCTTACCATGGTTTTTGCGCTGCTGAAAAGTCCTTACGCAAAGGGCCTGCTGATGGGCGCAATCTACTGCACAATCATCATTCCGGTCCTGCTGTATGCGATGACCATGGTTGCCCGCCTGGTCCGTGGAAAGGGCGTTCCGAAAGAAGATCCCTCAAAGGATTCAAAAAGCGGTCAGCCACCCAGAAACTAACCTGTTTATGCAGGACGTTTATGCAGGACTATGATTAGAAAAATGCGCCGCAGGGCGTATAAAAAGGTTCCCCTCCCCGCATCGGATTTGAAAACGCCGCATGTGCATGTTCAAATCCTCCCGGGAAGGAGAACCTTATCTTATCTTATGGTTTCTTATCGTATAGTTTCTTGTTCTTATGGTATCTTGTGCTTACATTATCTTGTGTTTATGTTATCTTGTCCTGGTATGATATGATCTTCAGGACTTACTCTTAGCGATACATAAAAACTCAATCCTTGTCCCAGAGGGCATCTGTACCATCCTCGTCCCAGAGATCACGCCAGTCGGTTGCACCTGGCCACAGGAAAACCTGTCCCTTTACGAGACGATTGTTGCACTCCATGCCCTTGATTTCCTCCATCTCCTCATCGGTCAGCGGATCCTCTGTGACGCATTTCAGATTAGAGGTGTAATTCTTCTCCTTGATTGAGAACGGAATCGGAGTATGGCCTTTCTGAACTGCCCACTTGATGGCAATCAGAACCGGGTGCACGCCATGTGCCTCCGCAATCTTGCGGATCACCGGCTGCTGAAGATCTGCAACATCCTCCGGTGTGCGGTCTCTCTCCGGACGGTCCGGGGAACCAAGCGGACAGAAGCCGACGATCTCAATTCCCTGCGACTTGATATAATCATAAAGCTCCTGCTGCTGGAAGCACGGATGCAGCTCCATCTCGATGCAGGCCGGCTTGATACGGCAGAGCGGCAGAACAGCCTTCAGCTTTGGAAGAGTCATGTTGGACATGCCAATATGTTTTGTAAGCCCCATATCCACAAGTCTCTCCATCTGTCTCCAGGTTGCCATGAACCTCTTCACTGAGAAAGGCTTTGAATCAGGATTTCTCTCTGTCACATCGCATTTCGGCGGATGATAGTTCGGGAATGGCCAATGTACATAGTACATATCAAGGTAGTCCAGCTGAAGGTCTCTGAGTGTACGGGCACATGCTACAAGTACATCTCCCTTGCCATGCATGTCATTCCATACCTTGGAGACAATGAACATGTCCTCCCTTTTCACTTCGCCGCTCTGGAACGCCTCCTGGAAAACCTCTCCGATCTGGTCCTCATTTCCATAGCAGGCCGCACAGTCAAAGTGACGATAGCCAACCTTGATCGCTCCGCGCACGGCATCTCTGACCTGTTCTGCTGTCGCGTGATCGGATCCGAATGTCCCCATGCCGACCGCCGGCATTTTGGCGCCTGTGTAAAGTGTTCTCTGCGGCACTTTTGCAGGATCAATAAATTCCATAGTTTTTGCCTCCCTTTCTTTTCTTTATTACCTGATTATATTGTATGAACTGCTGCCTTTTCCTGAATATTGAATTTCAGCTGTTACCTGATTTTCTGAATCTCAACCTTTTTCAGAAGATTCTCCATGTCCTCCGTACGGAAGAATCCGGTTTTGTCTGTCATGGCAGCCGCCGCGGAAACAGCGCTTGCCAGTCTGAGGCACTCCGGCATATCAAGATTTCTGGAAATTCCAACGGCAAAGCCGCCAATCATGGAATCGCCGCATCCCACCGTGTTTACCGCCTGGATTTTCGGAACATGGGCTTCGTAAACGCCCTCGGCACAGGACATCAGCGATCCTGCACTGCCAAGTGAGATAACAACCGTTGGAATTCCTGCCGCATGCAGCTCTCCAGCTGCCTCCAGAAGCTCCTCACGGTTTCCCGGTGTCAGCGTTCTTCCGACAAGCATCTGTATTTCATCAATATTCGGCTTGATCATAAAAGGCTTATATGCAACGCATTCCTTCAGCGTATTGCCACTGGTGTCCAGAATGACCTTCTTCCCGGCCTTTTGTCCCGCTTCAATCAGTCTCTTATACAGCGTGCTGTCACAACCAGCCGGCATCGAGCCGGAAATGGTTGCCACATCTGCCTCCTGAATATGCTCTGTGAATTTCTGCACCAGGGCATCCTGATTGATCATGGTTGCTGTAAAACCGGGCTCCAGGAATTCCGTCTGGGTCTTATTCACCTCGTCCCAGATGTTGATACAGGAGCGGGTCTCGCCGCTGCACCATACAAAATCCTCCCCAATGCCTTCCTTCTGCAGCTTTTCCTGAACAAACTCTCCGGAATGTCCGCCCAGAAAGCCCGTGGCAAGGATTTTGGCACCGGCAATATGTGCCGCCCGTGAGACATTCAGTCCCTTTCCACCGGCAGAACGCTCACAGGTCTTTACACGGTTTACCGCATCAACACCAAAGTTATCCACTACATATCGTGTATCTACCGCGGCATTTGCAGTTACTGTTAAAATCATGAATGTTTCCTCTATATACTCTTGTTATACTTTTTGTATTGATACCTGAAAAATTGCGTTTCATCGCATGATTCCTGCATGCAGGCATTTTTTTATTTCTCGGAATCGACCAGGATCTTGCCCTTTACCTTGCCGCGCTCCTTATACCACTGGAATGCATCTGCCAGCTGAGAAAGCGGTACGATCTTCCAGATCATCCTCGGATCGTATTTCAGTTGACCAGTTGCGAAGTAATGTGCCACATCCGTCCACTCATGCCCCGGGAACGGTGCTGAATAGGACATCCAGGACCCTGTCAGTGTAAACTCCTTACGGTTCAGGTTTTCCCATTCTTTGACGGAGAAGGTCAGCTCCTTCTTCGGTGTTCCGATGAAGCAGACCCCAGCCTTGTTTGCCGCCAGCTGGAAGGCCATGCGCATCGTGATCGTATTGCCTGCGGTCTCATAGACATAGTCATAGCCAACACCATCTGTCAGCGCCATGGCCTTGTCCATAAAGCCATCCTCCAGTGTGTTGATTCCGGCGTCCGCGCCAAGCTCCTGTGCCAGCGCAAGCTTCTCCGGAACGATATCAAAGACGACAACCTTTCTGGCGCCAAAGATTTTCGCCCACTGTGCAGTCAGCATACCAATCGGGCCGGTACCCAGAATCGCAACGGTATGACCACCCTTGTATCCTGTTCTCTCCAGACCGTGAAGCGCGATGGTTGCCGGCTCAAAGAGCGCTGCCTGCTCAAAGGAGATGGACTTGTCAAATTTTACTGCGTTGATTTCCGGTACACATACATACTCAGCAAAGGATCCGAACTGACGGGAACCAATGAAGCTGTAATGCTTGCACAGAGAATAATCACCACGTGCACAGTCCGGGCACTTCATACAGGGAACCAGCGGTACACCGGCTACGTAATCACCAGGTGCCAGCTTTGTCACACCCTCACCAACCTCCTCGACAATTCCGGAGAACTCATGTCCCAGAACATTCGGGAAGAAATGACAGGCATCTCCATTTACACGCGGAACATCAGATCCGCAGATGCCTGTATATTTTACCTTGATCAGTACTTCTCCGGCCTTCGGCTGGGGTTTTTCAATGTCCTCATAGCGAAGATCATCCTTTGCGTGAACAACGCCTGCTTTCATCATAACTGCCATTTCCTTATGCCTCCTGCTATTCATGTTGTGTATTTACAAACATTAAGTGTTGCCAAAAATATTGACTGCGCTGTGCAGATATTCTGCATGCTTATTCTGTTATTCTATATACATGCCATCTGCACATGCATGATGCATACAAACCGCCCTCAGCCCTGTCCATTCCTGCGCATCAGGTCTTCCAGGTCCCTGTAGAGTTCCAGATAGATTTCGTAATTTCTTCTGTAAACTTCCGCATTCTCCGGGTTCGGCGTATGACTTCTGGTGTCATGCACCGTAAGGGATACCGCTTCCTCATAATCCTTATAGAAGCCACAGCCCACACCAGCCAGCATCGCTGCGCCAAGTGTTGTAGCTGTATCCGAAGAGGGAACCACAATCGGCTTTCCTGTGATATCTGATTTGATCTGTGTCCAGAGCAGGGAATTGGAGGAGCCTCCCATCGCGCGGAGCACCTCTGCTCTGGCGCCTGCCTTTTCAGCTACATCAAGATTATGCTTCAGTGCAAAAGCAACGCCCTCCATGCAGGCACGTACCATATGCCCCTTCGTCTTGGAAAAATCCAGACCATAGAACACGCCTTTTGCGTCCGGATTCCAGATCGGTGAACGCTCGCCGCTCATATAGGGGAGAAAAACAAGTCCGTCCGAACCAGGCGCTACTTTTTCAGCCTCTTTGTTCAGCTGTACCAGAGAGGATTCCCCCGTCTTTTCTGCAAGCATGCGCTCCTCGCCGGCAAATTCCCGTTCGAACCAGCGCATGACACCGCCGCCCCCGGTGGTTCCGCCCTGCAGCAGCCATTTTCCGGGAATGACATGGAAGGAGAGGATCAGCCGCGGATCTGCCTGATAATCATCCAGGCAGATACTCATGCCTCCTGCCTGTCCTCCCTGCTCCTGTGTGTCACCATCATGGATCACACCTGCGCCAAGGGTGCCGCAAGCAGCATCAAGGCCGCCGGCCACAACCGGTGTACCTTCTATAAGACCAGTCTCCTTTGCTGCCTCTGCATTCACCTTGCCGATGATCTGGTCACAGTTCACGATCTCGGGCAGAAAGTTCTCGGGAATACCTATTTCCCTTGCCATGTCGTAATCCCAGACACCACGGCGCATGTCAAAGCAATGCCAGCCGTAAGCGTCACAAATATCCTCTGTGATGCATCCGGTCAGACGATAGCCGATGTATCCGTTTGCGTGCAGGATCTTATCTGTATGCCTGTATACCTCCGGCATATTTTCCCGATACCAAAGGACCTTCGGTGTAGTGTAGGAAGGCTGCAGCGCATTGCCGGAAAGAGCAAAAATCTTGTCAGCTCCGATCCTGCCATTTACCTCATCACAGATTCCCTGCGCTCTGGTATCCATCCAGATCGGGGTATTGGTCAGATTCCTGCCATCCTTGTCAAGCGCAATTGCCGACCATCCCTGTCCGTCAATGCCGATACAGGCAATGTCCTCCGGCTTTACCCTGCCGGTATTCCAGATTTTTGCAAGTGCCTGGCACACACCCCTGTACCAGTCCTCTGCATTCTGCTCTGCCCATCCGGGATGCGGATAATAAACCGGGTAATCCCCGGTCGCAGAGGCAGCGACATGACCATCCCGGTCAAATGCCGCAACCTTACAGGCACTTGTTCCGATGTCAATGCCAAGTAATAAATCTCCCATACATTTCTCCTTAACTCCGGTCAAGAACCGAACCGCCCTCCAGAATTGCAGTTGTCAGCCAGATATGTCTGTGCCCGCACTCCGGGTTTGCACAGTCTTCCGACCCATCCATGGAGCCTTCCGGCGCGTCCACATCTCCAAGCCTCTCAAGCATGATTTTGGCCGCCCGCTCACCGATCTCATCTACCGGCTGATTGACAATCGTCAGCCTCGGATGTACTGCCCTGGCAAACTGCGGATTATCAAAGCCAACTACAGAAAGCTGCTGTGGAATCATAATGCCGGACTCGTTGGCACCGATCATCGCTCCCATTGTCATCCTGTAGTTGGAGATCACAACCGCAGTCATATCCGGATGCATTTTTATGAGTGTCTCAATTCCGGCCGTTCCGCTTTCAATCGAGTCATCCCCTTGAAAAATAAGGTCCCGGTTCTGACAGATGCCGTTCTTTTCGCACCCCTCAATGTATCCCCGCATTCTCTGTCTGGCCGCATTGATACCGGACGGTCCTGCAATCATACCGATTCTCGAATGGCCCTTCTGTACCAGCAGATCCACTGCGGAACGGATGGCTGCACGATTGTCTACACAGACCGTATCTACGTCCAGCCCCTCAATCTGCCGGTCAATGAGCACCACCGGCTTTCCGGTCCGGATAAATTTCCTCAGATTGCTTCCAGTCTCGTCAACCGGAAGCACAAACAGGCCGTCCACCCGTCTCTTCAGAAGAAAATCCACTGCCTCTCTTTCCCGGACGCTGTCCGTACGGCAGTCGCAGACCAGCATGGCGTATCCATGCTGCCGCAGGATATCCTCAATTTCACTCAAAACACTTGCGCAGAACGTGCTGTTCAGCTCTGGTATGACAGCCCCGATCATTCTCGTGCGGTTCGTCTTCAGCTGACGGGCCGTCTCATTCACCTCATAGTGAAGCTCCGAAATGGCCTGTCTGATCTTCTCCCGGTTGCCCGGGCGGACATTTCCGCCATTCAGATAGGAGGAGACCGTCGCAACACCGCAGCCGGCTCTCTGGGCAATATCCTTTACTGTGGCAGCCATAGTTCCTCCCTTCTGGATCTTAATACTAAAATATACAAGCACACATACTGCACCTGATCATTTTTATCTGGAACTCCGATTCAGGATATGAATTCACTTCTCTGATTCAATATTTTTTCCGTATATTTTATACCTCAAATTCAGGATTCCAGACTCACACTTCTGAATCAATCTGCCGCCTTGCCGTCGCAGCCGCATACCTTCATACGATATTTAACCTGCTCTACAACCGCTGCCCTTCCTGCTGCCTGGTATTTCTTCGGATCAAAGACATCCGGATCCTCCTGGATGTACTTCTTGACTGCGTCTGTATAGGCCTTGCGCAGCTCTGTGGCAAAGTTGACCTTGCAGATTCCTCTCTCCACACAGCTTCTGACCTGCTCATCCGTCAGTCCGGAAGCACCATGCAGTACAAGCGGGATGTCCACAACCTCGCGGATCTCTGCAAGACGGTTGACATCCAGAACCGGAGTTCCCTTGTAGAAGCCGTGAGAAGTTCCGATGCCGACAGCCAGAGAGGAAATTCCTGTACGCTCAGCAAACTCCTTCGCCTCCTGCGGATCTGTGTAGATATCCTTTCCAGTGGAAACGGTATCGTCCTCCTTGCCTCCGACCTTGCCCAGCTCAGCCTCTGTCGGGATACCTGCCGCAGCTGCCATCTCTGCAACCTTGCTGCTGATTGCAATATTCTCTTCAAAGGGAAGCTTGGAGCCGTCAATCATAACAGACGTGTAGCCTGCTATGATGCACTTTACTGCCATATCAAAGCTTGGGCCATGGTCCAGATGAATGCATACCGGCACACTGGCAGTTTCAGCTGCTGCCTTTACCATATTCGCGAACATCTTTGGTGTCGCATACTTCAGGGTGCCGCCTGTGGTCTGAATCATGACCGGTGCTTTCAATTCCTCTGCTGCCTGCACAATAGCCTGAACCATTTCCATGTTCTCAGCGTTGAATGCGCCAACCGCATAGTGCCCCTTCTGTGCATCAAGAAGCATCTGTTTTGAAGTAACGAGTGCCATGTGTTTTTCCTCCTTATGACCGCCCTGTGCGGCTCTTCTAACTATGCCCTATGGCAAATCCGAATCGTTTCGCTTTTCGTTTTTCATTATAATCAGCGGCAGTCTTCATGTCAATAAAAATTTCCGAATCGTTTCGGTTATCCTCATGTAAATTTCACGGCTTCAAAAAGCGAAACGTTTCATTTTTCTATTGAATTACATCGCGGAAGCGTCTAAAATAAGAGAAGCAAGAAACAAAACTATATGATGTATGGCGCAAGCCACCAAGAATGAAAGGAGTTTTTACCATGTTGAAAAATGTACCGGCTATCCTGCCGCCCGAGCTTCTGAAGGTCATCTGCGAAATGGGACATTCTGACCGTCTTGTAATCAGTGACGGAAACTTCCCGGTTCCTACAAAGGGAAAGAACGCTGTCATCGTCCGCATGGACGGCCATGGAGTTCCTGAGATTCTGGACGCAATCCTTCAGCTCTTCCCTCTCGATCCCTATGTTGAGCATCCGGTAAACCTGATGGAGGTAATGCCCGGCGATAACGTTGAGACACCGATCTGGGACGTTTACAAGAAGATTGTTGCAAAGTACGACAAGCGCGGCGCAGATGCCGTAGGTACCATCGAGCGTTTCAAGTTCTACGAGGAGACAGAGAAAACTGCGTACTGCGTCATCTCCACAGGTGAGACCGCACTGTATGCAAACATCATGCTTCAGAAGGGTGTCGTAACACCGGATATGCAGCCGGCTCCCTACAAGGCATAAGATAGCACCGCCAGCACATAGAACAGACGGACTTACGCATAAGCAATTCAAAAACAGCTGTCACAGAAGAACCTCACGGGTTCCTGTGACAGCTGTTTTTCTTAAATTGTATGATGTTAAGCTCAAAAGGTAAGCGTTTAAGAAATCTTTTGACACCAATATCACTGTATTTACGCTTTGTTTTTTCCACAGCAGTCCTTATACTTCTTACCGGATCCGCAGGGGCAGGGATCATTCCGTCCTATCTTTTTCCCTGTTCTCCGGTAGGTTCCGGTCTGTCCTGCAAATCCCTGCTGTTTTTTCATCATTTCCTGATAGGAATCCATCAGTCTCCCGCGAAGATCATCCTGATCAATGTCATCCATATCCGCATAGACCTGGATGTCATGCAAAAGCTCCTTCTCATAAGCAGCCGCATCCGTGCGTGCCCGGCCCAGCTGCTCTGCTACTGCAAGATAGCTCTGCGGATAATGCATCTGGAAATAAGAAACCTCGTCTTCATGCTGCGGGAGGTACTGGATCATCTGCCAGCACACAATCCGTGCATTGATCCGGATGCCGTTCGCTACATAGGCATCTGATGTGTTCTCCATCTCCTCCATGTGCTGCTCCGAATACACATTGTTGACAAAATCCTCCAGCAGCTGTGAGATTCTCCTGTCTTCACGCATGTTCCAGGATTCCAGAGAAATATAGGCGCTGCTGATTGTCTCCTGGTACTCTCCCTGCATGATGCCCAGCTTTGATACGAAGGTCACAAATTCAAGGAACGGATTCCGAAGCCATTTTTTCTCAAGCTCCATGCTCATCACAACAATCAGATCTGCCAGGTATATCTGATACTCCTCCAGATGCTGTGCATGCTTCAGGAAATCCTTATAAGTCTCCAGGTCCTTCAGAAACAGGTCCTGGTTCATGGACACCTCAAGCTCCAGCGCTCTCTGAAAGACACCATCGAGCCACTGCTCCTGTGGAACAAACTTTTCTTTATTGTACTGCAGGATATCCTCCCGAAAAGCCTTCAGCGCCTTTTCCCTCATGCCCAGATTCTCCAGCACATCGCCATAGGCCGAATAGACCATAGGCTGATATTCCTTCAGTGGAAGGAACTTTTCGAACTCCTCTTCTGCTTCTTTATACTTCTTCTGCGCATGACAGACCTTTGCAAGCTGAATGTGTGCCTCCTCAAAATCCGGATGTGCCATTATGACCTTTTCAAATATGTCCTCCGCATCCGCAAACTTTCCCTTTTCAAACTGAATGACACCGTAAATGGTCTGCACATACGGATAATCAGGCTTTTCCTGCAGAATCTCCTGACAGAGCTCCTCCGCCTTTCCTGAGTCGCCGCTGCCGAACAGCTTCAGCATGTTCCGCACCTTCTCCTGCAGTGCCTCAGGAGCCTCTTTTACATAAACCTCCTGCGTTTCTGCAATATTTTCCTCTAAAGTAGCCTTCAAAACAACCGCCATATTTTTTCCTTTCACAATATTCTATGCAATAAGGTCAGACCCATAAGACTGATGATTATGAAATTGTGTTGAAATCCTCAAACACTTGCCGCTTTACCCTTGCATAACAGCATCAGATCATAGGAATGACCGGACCGCCTTATGAAGCAGCAGAAACACCTGAAGAAGCGCTGACTGCACTGGAAGAAGAAGTTACAGCTTCTCCGGATGTATCCTGGAACGCAATTTTTACCTTGTATGCCGGAGAGACCTTCTCTATGATCGGTTCATAAGTCTCATAGGCCTGCATTCTCGCAAAGTCATCAGCCTGCTGCAGTGGTCCCTCTGCGCTCAGGCTGTCTGTGAGCTTATCCACAGCCTTTGATTCAAATTCCTTGTTCTGCTCCGCAGTCAGCTTGACATCTCCAAACGCCAGCCATCCTCTCTGGGTATCTCCGACCTCTGTCTTGTCCGGATCAAACACAACAGAGTGCAGCTCCGCATGCGGAATGCTGATCGTAACCTGATATTTCTCCTCATCCAGCGAAATATCGTCCTCCGTGATCTTCGTCAGATCAATGGTATATTCTCCCGTGCCATGTATCGTGAGCAGCTGGGACTTGTTAAAGATCGACCAGTTCAAAAATCCGGTATCTGTGATCGTCGTGTTCACCGAAGCATCGCGCTCCTCCACAATCAACAGCTTCTTCTGCTCTGCCAGTCCCAGAACAGGCTTCTCAAAATCGGCGGCCTTGAAACCAAAAATACCGGTGTTTTCCAACGTGAGATCATGGTCCTCCACCGGCTTCACCTGCTTATGATTTACCTGCCAGGAAAGGTAAAGCTTTGTTCCGAATAGAACCCCCAGAACCAGGACCACAATTATGATAACGCCTTTGATTCCGATTCCTCTTCGCCGTCCAGAGCCTCCATATTTCTTAAACGCGCGTGAAACAGATGCATCTACCGCATTTTCCACGACAGTCTTGAGCTGTTCTTCATCTGTATGAATCTGACCCATTTCTTCCTTCCCTCCAAAAACCGTGGTATGATCCAACGTTTTTTTCATCCATGCTTATAAAAGCAATCGAACGCTATGAGTGTATCACATCTTGAGCAGATTGTATGTAATCTTTTCAGAATGAGCAATTCACCCCGCATGTAAAATCCATATAAAATGTGTTTTGATCCTGATATACCTCTTCCTGTCATTCTGGCACCTATGGTATAAATATTTTATATGGTAGGCGTCTCCAAAAAAAGCACACCACAAACCAACTGATCGGGAGGAGGAGAAACAACAAATGCAACTGGAACTGAGGGAGCTGTATAAAAACTTCGGTCAGCATGAGGTACTCAAAGGTATCAGTCTTTGCGCACAAAGTGGTCATGCTGTCGGACTTCTGGGAAGAAACGGAGCCGGAAAGACAACAACCATCCGGATTCTCATGAATGTGTTCCCGGCTGATCGTGGAGATATTCTGCTGGACGGAAAGCCTGTCGATTACAGGAAGACAAGGATCGGATATCTTCCGGAGGAACGCGGCCTGTACCCCAAAAAGATAATTCTGGACCAGCTGGTATATTTTGCAGAATTGAAAGGAATGCGACGTACAGATGCAGTCACTGCCACCAGCCAGTGGCTCGAACGGCTGGGCATGTCGAAGTTCCGGAATAAGCGGCTGGATACCCTCTCCAAAGGAAATCAGCAGAAGATCCAGCTCATTACTGCAGTGGTACATGACCCGGACATCATCATTCTGGACGAGCCCTTCTCCGGTCTGGACCCTGTAAACGCAGAGCTCCTGAAGGAAGTGGTGCGGGAAGAAATTGAAAAAGGAAAAGTTGTCCTGTTCTCCAGTCATCAGATGAACTACATAGAGGAGTTCTGCAATGAAATTGCGATACTGAACGGTGGGAAGATTGTGCTGAGTGGAAATCTGCGTGAAATCCGGCGCGCACATGCGGGAAATGCACTCTCTGTCCGATCACCAATGCAGGAGGATATCTGCCGGTATTATGGCAGCCGGGCCAGCCGCATGGCAGACGGAACAGTGCAGATTGCCCTGCCGGACCCGCAGGACTGTCAGAAGGAGATGTGTCTGATTACAGGGCGGTGGCCCGTTGAAGAAATCCGTATTTTCGAACCTTCTCTGCAGGATATTTTCGTTCAGTACACCAGAGATCAGGTCTGAAGGAGGAACCATGAACCAATTCAGAACAATTTTCCATTTCGAGATCAGAAATTATTTTAAGAACAAGCTCTTTGTCGGCACCACAATCGGTATCATGATTTTTCTTGCAATCGTAATGTTTTTCCCACGGATCAAGTCATCCCTGAACACCACTGACAACGGAAAATCAGCACAGACAGCCACTGATAACGGAAACGAAGATCGAAAGACGATGCTGATTGCTTCTGACGACCCGTCACTGGCCAGAAGCGCAGAGGCAGCATTTACGCAGGCGTTCCCTGACTATCAGCTGCAGGTGACAGATAAGGGGGAGAATGAAATCCGCAGACAGATCAAAGACGGGACCGCAGAAGCCGGTTTTCTGCTTCACAGTGACACAGATTATACTTATTTTGTCAAAAATATATCCCTGTATGACAGCAACACAGCAACAGCTGACGCGGTGCTTCGGACAATTGCACAGACAAATGCCCTGACAGACAGCGGGCTGAGTCCTGCGCAGGCAGGCAGTATTATATCAGTAACAGTGACACACAACGTGGAAAAGACAGGAAAGGACCAGACGAAAAATTTCTTTTACACGTATATCATGATCTTCGCGCTCTATATGGTAATCCTGCTGTACGGTCAGATGGTCAGCACCAGCGTGGCAACAGAGAAGAGCTCAAGGGCCATGGAGCTCCTGATTACCAGTGCCGACCCTGTCAGCATGATGTTCGGGAAGGTTCTGGCCGCCTGCCTTGCCGGTCTCATCCAGCTGTCCTGCATTTTCGGCACCGCCTTTCTGCTCTTTCAGATTACCCGCGGAGACTGGGAGGAAAATACGGTCATGATGTCTGTCTTTGACATGCCGCTGTATCTGCTTCTGTACATGCTGCTGTTCTTTATTCTGGGATTTTTGATCTATGCATTTCTGTATGGCGCTGTGGGATCAACCGTTTCCAGGCTGGAAGACATCAATACTGCCATTATGCCAATCACCTTCCTGTTTGTCATCGCGTTCATCGTAGTCGTCACTGCAATGAGCCGCGGTAATGTGGATACCACACCAGTCATCGTGTGCTCATTCATACCCTTTACCTCACCGATGGCTATGTTCACGAGGATTGCCATGAGTACCGTGCCCATATATCAGATTATGATCTCGGTTGCGATCCTTGTGGTTTCCGTCGCCGGCGTTGGCGTGCTTGCCGCCAGAATTTACCGTGTCGGCGTCCTCTTATATGGAAATGCGCCAAAACCACGGGAAATTCTGCGCATGATCCGAAAGCACTGACATTTTCTGTCCTCCCCTGCGACAGGACATCTGCACACAAGGTATCAGTGTATCCCTCTTTCCTGTGAAAATTTTTTATGCTATAGTGCACTCAAATAAGGGAATGAGGTCTCCCGTAACCGCCAGAAACAAAACGCTGAATCCCAACGCCGTTCTTTTCTTTCATAAAAATATGCACTGCAGAAGGTCCTGCAGCTTTTATTAAGCGCCCTGGGGCTGGTGCCCGTTCCTGTGGTCTGACGAATACTCTGTCTGCGCATTAGCATCTTTTTCAAAATGTCTCAGATCATAGTAGACAGAGCCTTTTCCAATGCGGGATGCCACATGTGCACCCCATACGCCAAGCTTTGTCATCAGCGCCAGCCCCCAGCGGCGCCGGCCATACTCTTTACCATACAGCTGTCCGATCACCTTCGCGTCAGAGAACTGATAAAACGTCCTGGCCGCATGGTAGAATTCTTCCTGCAGCTCCCATGGCGTCATATTTTTCGGCAGGAAGGTGACATTCATCATATCAAAACGATCCCACTTGTCGGTGATCATTCTGTTTTCCTTCTTGAATTTCTCATATACCGGAGTTCCGGGATAGGGTGTCAGAATCGCCGGCTGCAGCTGATAGGCATGTATGGATTTTGCAAACGCTACGCTGCGGTCCATGTCCTCTCTGGTATCCTCGTCCAGCCCGAGTACAATACTTGCGATGACCCGTATATGGTATTTTTCACATGCTTTACCGGCACGGCGGATATTTTCAATATTCTGTCCCTTATGAATACTGTTCAGAGCCTTCTGGTTCAATGATTCAATACCGATCAGCACACGGGTCAGATGCGCGTCATGGAGCAGCTGCAGCAGCTCCTCATCATCAGCCAGATCCGTTCTTCCAAAAAAGAAACTCTCCTTGAATGTCAGACCTTCCCGAATCATACGCCGGCAGATCTCCTTTGCCCGCTCCTTATCTGCCGTAAAATTATCATCCTCAAAATTCAGATATTTGAATCCCATGTTCTTGTACATGCGGATTTCTGCGATGACATTATCGATGCTTCTCTGTCTGTATGGCGCAAACATACGTGATGTTGTACAGAAGGTACACCGGAATGGACAGCCTCTGGTGGAAATCACATTGGCTGCCTCACAGGGTGTCTTCAGAACTGAATAATCCGGAAAAGGTGCTTCATCCAGATCCGTCAGCGCAATGCCCTGAACAATCTTTTCTGTTCTGCGTCCTTCAATAACGTCAAGGATGACCTTTTCTCCTTCACCCACGATAACCTGGTCTGCGTGCTTCGCCGCCTCCTCGTGCATCCACGTCGGATGCATGCCTCCCATAATGACTCTTGCACCGGATTTCTGATGGATCATATCAGCAAGCTCATACCCGCGAGGCGCATTTGACGTCATACAGGAAATACAGAACACATCCGTATCTTTGAGAAGTTTTTTATAGGGAACACCTGCATTCAGTTCCTCATACGCCTCAACCTGATGCCCTGCCCGCTTCAAAATTCCCCCAAGGATCAGCGGACCGGTAATAGAATTGGTCTGTCCATAAATTTTCCCACCCCAGCGATACGGGGGAAACCGACGAAGTCCCGTTGTCGGAACGATAAAAACGATTTTCATATAACTCTCCATTCTCCGTACACACAAAGTAGTATGTGAACACAAAAGTAAATTGTGATATGTTGTTTATTTATCGATACATGTGTATAATAATGGTACACTGAAACAGAGTGCAGATACAAGAGCATCACTGTGTGTCTGTAATCTTATCGATATATATTTTGAATCCTGTATCTGTAAACCAGAGATCATAACATCATGTATTAGGAGACATTGCATTCATGGATAAAAGAATTCTGAAAACCAGAAAATATCTGCGGGACACACTTCTGGAACTGATGAAAGAAGAACCATACAAGAAGATCACGGTAAAGGAAATCTGCGACCGGTCAAACACCGGCCGGGTGACCTTTTACAACCATTATGATGACAAATATGATCTCCTGCTGGACTGCCTGGATGAGATGCATCAGAATATATCGCAAAGCTTTAAGGCAATGCAAAAGCAGAAAAATCCGGACAATAATTTTGTCCGGACATTGGAAAATCTGATCGATACGATTTATGAGGAAACCAGAAAATATAAAGGAATCTCACTGACGGAAGATCCGGATCTGATGGCGATATACTATCATGTCTTTATCTCCCAGATGGAAGATCTTGAGATGAATCTTGGGAATCACACACCAGCCAAATACGACCAGAAGCAGCTGAATTCCTTTCTTGTGCTTGGGTTCTGGGGATTCCTGCATGGAAATGACATAAAAAGTGAATCGGAAATCCGCCGTGACGCCCGCCGGCTCGCAAAGGACCTGGCAGAAAGCCGGATATTCACTATAAACTGAATTTCTATGTGACAATACGGCGTAAATACTGATTTTTCAGTCTTTTTTAGATATAATAATGTCAGAGCCGATAAATCAATGTTCATGGAATTGTCTTAAGCACTTACCTGTTGATCCCGATATCATATCATTGAAATGCAATTAATACAAAAACCGATTATACCTGCACACAAGGGAAGTTTTTTCATGTTGATGAAATTTCCCATCAGAAGACAGAGGGAGGACACATATGAACCGACGAACGCATAGTGATGCCTATCGGTTGGCGGTGGTCTGCATTGCTGCAGCCATCATGGCGCTGAATATCCGTATTCTGGTGAAGAACGGTGGACTGTATCCGGGCGGCGCAACAGGACTGACGATTCTCATTCAGGGTATATTCGAAAAGTTCTTCTCTATTAAGATCTCCTATACACTGGTGAATGTCATCCTGAACAGTATACCTGTTTACATTGGTTTCCGCTATATCGGGAAAAAATTCACCAGCTATTCCCTTCTGATGATTCTCCTGAGCAGTGTGCTGGTGGATATCATCCCGCACATTGTACTGACAAATGATGTGCTGCTGATCAGTATTTTTGGTGGAATCATCAATGGTGTAGCAATCGGTCTGTGCCTTTCCGTGGACGCCACAAGCGGCGGAACAGATTTCATCTCTATTTATCTCTCACAGAAAAGCGGAAAAGATTCCTTTAATATCATTCTTGGCATTAACGTTGTGATCCTGGTACTGGCAGGTCTCCTGTTCGGCTGGAACAAGGCACTGTATTCTATCATATTCCAGTTTGCCTCTACCCAGACACTTCATTTCCTGTACCGTAATTACCAGCAGGTGACACTGTTCGTCGTCACGACGGAGCCTGAAAAGGTCAGTCATATGATCTACGACCTGAGCCGCCATGGCGCGACGATTCTCGAAGGGCGAGGCGGCTACCAGGGTCAGAAGAAATATGTTGTCTATTCGGTCATCGATGCCCCAATGGCTGAAAACATTGAGAAAAAAATACATGCCATGGACGAGCAGGCCTTTGTCAACTGCATCGCAACAAAAGAGATTCTCGGAAAAGTCTACCTTAGGCCCAAGGACTGACCGGTGTGACATGACAGGCTCCTTGTCACGGCAGTGCTTTACTGTGACAGATTGTCAGACTCCTTGTTGCGGCAGAACTTTATCGCAGCAAAGTGTCTGACCCTCTGTCACACCTGGTTCTATATCACAGGGCTCTCTGTCGCATATAATTTCCTGCCATTTGTTTGTCAAAATAATCAAATGATTTCTCATTTCACAAGATATTGAACGGCCTTCCAGACTTTTCTCATATCGATCTGACATTTACCATCCCAAATTGCCACAGGAACGCAATCATCAAAACCATAGATAACAGGGGTTGAGGGATCCGCGAAAACGTAGACGATCACTCTCCTGGAATCAATGTCAACCATCCAGTATTCCCGGACACCGGCAGCCTCATACTTCTGTGTCTTCAGATACATATCCTTCCGTCTGGTGGACGGTGACAATACCTCAATAATCAGGTCCGGAGCACCTGCTACAAATCGATCTGACAATTTACTGCTGTCACAAACCACAACAAGATCCGGTTCCACAACGGTCTTATCATCCTGATCAAGCTGAACACCACAGGGCGGAATAAACACCTTGCAGGATCCTTGATTTGTATCCACAAAATTACGGAATGCCATAAATAATTCACCCTCAACAGCCTGATGAATAAGCTTTGGCGCAGACATATCATAAAAAACACCATCAATCAGTTCTGCCCTTCTGTCATCGGGAAGATTCAGATAATTCTCAATCGTATACTTACCCGGACGCGCCCACGCGCCATAGGCTGACGCACCCTCTCTGACAGTTTTATCCTGACTGCTATGAATGGAATCGTAACGGGTTTCTTTGCTTATCTGATCAGTCTTGTCTGACAGAACCTTTTCCAGGGATTGAAGTGTCCGATATCTCGGGGCCTTTGTAATTCCATTAAAAATCTTCTGTATTGTGCTAACAGGTACACCGGAAAGCTGGGAGAGTTCGTCATAGGAATATCCTTTCTCAAGCTTTGCATGTTTCAGGGCTTCAATCTTCATAGTTCCTCCCTTCTGAAAAATCATATTTTACGCCGCTCCATCTTTATCCATATTTTATCATTTTACCAGTTATTGCGCAATTATCTATCATATATCCATCCATTTTATTTCCGTTCAGGATAACTAATAGCCAGCCTTCATCACACTTTACTGTGACAGAAAGCCAGGCACCCTGTCACGGCATCACTTCACCGTGACAGGGCTCCTGGCTTTCTGTCACAACTTATTGTCCGGCAATACGACATAACGCCTTACCTTCCAGAGAAAACCACTACGGTTTCCTTTGAAAAGTAAGGCGTCTATTACAGACTTCATATTTTCCCTGAATAAATCCGATTAGTCGAAAACGAGCACTCTCTTCGAGATATCCTCTTCTTCCTTTGCAGCTGGCTCCGCAGCAATGCCTCCAAAAGGCATCTGGGCGATGAGCTTCCAGTTTGTGGCAGATCAAATAGGGACTTCACCGTATCATCGATCACCGGATTGTAGTGCTGCAGATTTGCGCCGACTCCCAGCTCGCGGAGTGCCGTCCAGATATTGATCTGCAGCATGCCGTTTGCCTGGTTCGCCCAGACAGGGAAGTTAGCCGCATATAATGGAAATTTCTCCTGAAGCGCCTTCACAACATCCTCATCAAGGTTCTTTGCTTTTTTGCATTTTTATGCTTTTCTTCAGACTCTATAAAGGTTTATCGAAGACTTATTGCGGATTATTCTTACCTACTGCAGATTCTTCTTATATTTCCTGATTACCAGGCCGAGCTGTTTTTTCTCTTCTCTGCTCAGTACTGACAGAAGACCGGCAAGCATTTCGCTATTTTCGGGATAAACCTGATTAATCATCCTCCGGCCCTGATCGGTAAGCGCAAGGATAAACCTGCGTTTGTCCGTTTCGTCCTGCGTCCTGATGATATAACCCATCTTCTCAAGATTGCCTGTGATGACCGGAATGGTACCATCTGTACTGAGTACAAGATCCTTCACCTCCCCGACAGTCAGGGGGCCCTTGCTCTTGAGAGCCTCCAGCACCGCGAACTGCCCCAGCGTCAGGTCATACCTTTTGCAGATCTGCTTCGTACGTCGGTCCATATCATTGACGATCCGATGCAGTCCGATCACGATCAGCGAATCCTGTGATGTAAGTTCCATCTTTTCCTCTCCTGCTTATCATTCAGAATCATATTCCGCAGTCTTCTTGATAAAGGTCCCATCCTGCAGCTCGGAAAAAGCCTCAACCAGTTCCTCCCGTGTGTTCATCACAATCGGCCCGTACCATGCAACCGGCTCATCCAGTCTCGGTGCACTGTACAGAAGGATTTCCGCACCCTGGTCGCCTGTCTGCAGGATGACACTGTCACCATCACCAAGCTTGGCTGCTGTTTTTTCACTGACGGCCGTCTCTCCCGCTTTCACATCCCCGACAAGTGTAAACAGAAATGCGGTCCAGCCCTCTCTGACCGGCATCTCCACCCTTGCGCCTGGATCCAGATGAATGTCATAGAAATCTACCGGTACATATTTCCCCTGCCAGCCTTCGGCATCCTTATATTTGCCGGTCACCAGACGAAGTACGCCTCCATTTAACGGAAACTCCTGAATCTCGTCATTTGTGATGCTGTGGTAAGCGGGGTCCGCCTTCATTTTGTCTTTAGCCGGAATATTCAGCCATAACTGTGTACCAAGCATTCTGTCTCCGCCCGGCATCTCCTCATGCTCCGCGCCTGATCCGGCTGTCAGCCACTGTGCCTCTCCACTGACTACGGTCGCCTCTGTACCCAGATGATCCCTGTGAAGCATCTGTCCTTTGCTGATAAAAGTGATTGTCTCAATGCCACGGTGCGGATGCATTGGAAAACCCGCTTCATAATCCCTCCGGTCTGACGAATCAAAAGCGTCCAGCATCAGAAACGGGTCGTAGATATCCGTAGTCTCATTCCCCAGTACACGTACCAGGTGCACACCCGCACCGTCAACCGCCCTCTGTCCTTTTGTCTGATAGATAACCTGTCTTTCCATATATGTATCAGTTTCCTTTCTTTTCAATAATCAGATGATATTTTGTCCTTCTTTGTCTTTCTCTTTCAGGATAAGTTTATGTTTCCTGTTTTGTATGACCGGATATTATCACTAATTAGAGATATTGTCAAGATACATTCCAGCCTGATGCCGCTGATAATAGCGTAATCCGGCAAAATTCGCCATTACCTGCTTTTCCCATCCTGCATAAAATGTCTATAGAATATTTGTAAATTGGAGAAAAATATGACGAAAACAGAAGATCAATCTTTCATAATAGCCAAAAAACAGAGAAGTGGCAAATTCTCCCTTTGGAGCCTGCTGTTCTGCCTGTTTGCCGGAGCAGTGACTGGTGCAATTGTGTGGGGATTCCTGCGTATCTGCGAATTTGGAAGGGAAATTTTGTGGAAATTCATACCGGGCGCAGTGAGCGTGCCCTTCTATCCGGTAATCGTCTGCCTTGCAGGCGGCATTCTGATCGGACTTTTCCAGCGCCGATTCGGTGTGTACCCGGAGGAACTTGGTGCCGTCCTCGGGAAAATCAGGAAGGAGCATTTTTATCCCTACAGCCATATGCCTGTTCTGGTTGTGTCCGCACTGTTTCCTCTGATTCTCGGGGCTTCTGTCGGACCGGAAGCAGGTCTTACGGGCATCATCGCCGGGCTTTGTTACTGGATGGGAGAAAGAGTCATATTCTGAGTACCGCACTTGGGGGACTTGCCCTTGGCATCGCAGGAACGCTGCTGCCGCTGACCATGTTCTCAGGCGAAGAGGAAATTTCATACCTGAACGGAACCTGGCAGACGTTCGCACCGTGGCTGCTGATACTCATCGGTTTAATAAAACTGTTACTCACCAATGTCTGTATCGAATCAGGTCTTCGTGGCGGTCATTTCTTCCCTGTGATTTTCAGCGGCATTAGTATCGGCTACGGCATCGCACTGCTGAGCGGACTGAATCCGGGCTTTGTACTTGCCGTCGTGACCGCTTCATTGCTTGGCGTAACGCTTCGGAAGCCTGTGGCTGTGACGCTTCTGCTCCTGCTCTGCTTCCCTGTCCGCATCATCCCCTGGCTCATCACTGCCGCCGTGATTGGCAGCCTGATGCCTGGTAAACCCGGATCAGAGTGTCACCCGCCTGCTCAATTCCATTGATAGTCCGCTGCCCCTTGTATTCGCTTGTAATGTAACACAGCCTGGACCCCCAGCTGATGGCATCTGTCTCGCTGCTCAGGTTGACAATTGTCAGCGCAAAGCACTGGTTCTTTCGCGGAGTAATGGAAGACGCAAAGGACAGTGTAAGATATCCATTATAAATATCCGATCGCGTGACCTGGATCGATCCCAGAACTTCTCCCTGTGAGGACAAAGTGACCTGGTAGGCACCATACCCCATATCTCCCTTCTGCGCCGCGATCCGGATGTGGTTGAACCGATACGCAGGGTAGAACTCCTGGGTCATGACATCCCCAACTGCAAGCTTGTTCCACTCCGACAGCGCCTTGCTGTCACACACAATAGATGGTCTGGAGAAGCTTTCACTGTCCGCCACATAAAAGCTCCTGCCGATCGTGGCAGCTGCCGTGAGCAGTATGACACAGAGCAGTGTTGCGTGGATGAGAATACCCCCGTGCTCCTGCGATGCAGATTTCGAATATTCCAGCGATACTTCATAATCTTCCATGCTTCTGTCCGCCACAGAAACCCATCCACAGCAGCCGGCAAGAATCAGGCAGAATATAAAGGGATAACTGTATACCGGCTTTCCCTCCCAGATAATATAGAAAAGCAGACCACCAAGTATGGCAAATGTAAATACTGTTTGAAAGAAATCCATTCTTCTGTGAAATACACTCTGGAATATGCTGAAAATAGTCAGAAGCAGAAGAAGAATCCGGAAAGCCTGACAGTACAGAAGCAGTCCTCCACAGTATTCCCCATTAATCAGCTGGTAAAGGATCTGCTGGCTGTTTTCGGATTCCGTGGTTCTCTGGTAATATTCAGCCGTGCCATCTGACCAGGTAAGACCGATTTTTTCCACATAGTGGAGGATTGTGCCAGCCGGGCCGCGCTCCTTCAGTGCATTATGAATCACCAGTTCATCCGCGGCTTTCTTTTCCTCTTTTGTGGAAAATTTCTCCGTGTATTGAATATCCTCGCCTGTCACCCGGCCGGACCCACGCAGCCCAATCATGATCCAGTGCTGGATCGGGAATTTCGTCTGGCTGTCCGGATCATACTGTCTGTTCAGATGGCGTATGCCAGCGGCAGTTCCACCCATGATCACAACCGTCAGAACCAGAATCAGAAGCTTCTGCCATCCATGCTTTGAAGCTGGACCGATTTCTGGATGACTTATCTTGCTGTGCCCATGCCCTCCAACCCTGTGTCCATGCCCTTCAAACCATTGAAAGATTGCAGCCAGAAGCAGTGCAATGACAGGAAACACTGCGGTCGGACGCATGTAGTACCCGATCACCGTAACAAAGCCGATCGCCATACAACCGGCAGCACGTGTACCAAATGGCAGCGTTTTTCCATGCATTCGGACTGCAAGCCAGATTCCCAGCATCATGAGCGGTACACTGAAGGTACAGGTATAGGTCCAGTGCAGCAGCAGGTAATTCAGAGGGTTCAGCACACAGAGCAGATAAGCCTTGCATGCGGCCCGGCTGCCACGAAGACACCGGACTATATCACAGGCAAGCAGAATCCCCGTATCCACACACAGCATATTCACAAGTACAAAGACCTTCTGCCAGTTCTGAACGGACAGTGCCCCGCACAGACGGTAAATGCCGATACAGGTCAGCAGGTACAGGTCGTTGTTGCCGTACTTTCGAAAGTAAGCGGACTTATTATAATCAACAGACTGAAGCATCCCCTTCGCAATTGCCATGGCCTGGTCCTGCACCTCAAAGGAATCCGTATTCTGAATGATATTCAGCCCGAAAGCAACAGCCAGCTGCAATATAAGCAGAAAAGCAGTCAGCAGAATGATACCCGCCAGAAGCTTTTTCCGGTCAGCGCAGTCAATCCATTTCCCGGCGGCTCTCAGAAACAGGAACAGAAATACCAGCATGAGCAGAAGCGTGAGCTGTGGCCAGAAGGAAAACGGTATACCCTTGCAAAGGCGTTTACACACGGAAGGAAGGCCTCCCACCGACATGGCAGGGAGCCCGTTCCCAAAGCCGACAATCAGTGCAAAGAAAAAGGCGATACAGAGAAGTACCGCCGTCAAAATGGTGAAAAATGTAATAAGGCTATTGCGCCTGCCTGTTTTTTCCATAATATTCCTTTTCCAGTAAGGTTATCATCCCGCATCTTCTTCATTGTACATGCAAATTCATACACTTCATGCACCGTCGTCCAAAATCAGAGTGATCCGGACAACGGTCTTAAAGGTAATCTCTTTTTGTGAAAAAACGTTAACTGAAATCTAAATTTTTTATAAAAAGCAGGATGGTTATCAATCTGTCCTTCTTCTATGATAATAATGTCCCTTGTCATCATACATGGACCGGTCTGCCTGCCTCACAACATCGTCAATATTATCGATTTTTCCTTCATGGATCGTATAGCCAAGCGCTATGCTGAGTCCTTCCGCCCGGCAGGTATCCTTGATCTGACGGATCAGGTCCCTCACTCCCGCTTCACTCATTCCTTCACGGATCACCAAAAATTCATCACCGCCCACACGGAATACATGATCCACATCCGCAAACTGTACAAGAATTGCCGTGATACTGCGGATCAGCTGATCACCGGCAAGATGCCCGTGATGATCATTCATCTCCTTGAGCCCATTGATGTCTCCGCTGATCACAGCGACATTCTCATCCAGTGAGCGTCTCTGCAGGTACCTTGCCAGACCCGCACGATTCAGAACGCCGGTCATGGGATCCCGCAGGCTTTGTTCCAGCGCCTCCTCAATGTTGTTACGGTTCTGAATCATAACTGCCAGAAAATCTGTCAGTGTGGCAAGCACAATGTTTTTCTGATGGAAGGTCTCTTCAAAGGCATTCAGAACCAGTGTAAAACCGGTAGAGTTTCCCGATATCATAAAATGTCCGGCTACTGCGTTCCGGATATCAGCAACCGGCAGCCAGAAATCCGGATGCTTCCTGCAGAACGCCGCATAATCCGGTATCATGACCATCTTGTTCGTCTCAAACATCCGGTACAACGGCTTCAGCTTCTGTTTCAGGACGCTCTGCAGCTCTTCCTTAAGCGCCGGTTTTCCTGCAATACACCATTCGTAGGTACAGCACACCGTGCCATTTTTCCGTTCTTCAAATACCAGAAAACGTTCCGCCTGCAGATTCCATGCAATCTGACTGACCGTCTTCTGAATACCTGCTGACGGATCCTTTTCCGCCATACCGGAGGTAATGGATTCATTCGCCCATAGCTCATCATTAAGCAGGTCCCGCGCAAAGGAAGAATCTGAACGCTCCTCGTCCAGTATGCCGATAAACATCCGTGCCATCCTGCCCTTCCAACGGATCATGATCTCTCTTGTTGTATATGAGGTGTCATTTGCGTGGAACCTTGCACGTCCTGCCTTGATCTGGTTAAAGCACATCGTACTGTTCTGGCAAAACGCACAGGGCGTATCCCGTCCATTCAGCAGGCTGTAACATTTTTTTCCACTCTCACTGAAAGTTTCCGGCAGATTCAGGTCGCGCTTCATGGCTCTGTTCATGAAGAGCACATCATCGCTCTCCGGGTCAATCAGCATGATCCGTTCCGGGGAAGTGTCCAGCAGTTCCGGAGAAATCATCATATTTTGATGAAGAGCTATTAATTCCTCCATCTGCTCTGCGCTCTGTCCACCTCCATGCATCCGCTCCTCCAGAATACGGATCAGATCAGCGAACTCTTTTGACTCAGAACCGGAAGCCATGGCGTGGCACATTTCCAGATGGCATTCTACACCATCAATTTCACGGATGTCCTGTATCTCCCGCTGAAACTCTGCAACTGCCTTGATCAGATCCCCTTCATGATTCGCAAAACCAATCAGAAGGAAACGGAAGCCGCGCAAATGTACAACAGACGTTCCCTCCGGCAGGCTGATCTGATGCAGTCTCTCTGCAGCTACAGACACAATCTTATCAAAAAAAGCATTTCCAAACACCCGGTTCACTTCACCTGCATCCCGCAGAGCCAGATAAAACGCGCAATAGTCCTGTCCGCTCCTCTGATATGCGTCAGCATAAGTACTTCCGGCAAGCAGGCCTCCGTGTTCACCAAGAAAACCTGTAGCTGCATCGTTGATAAAGGACTGCTCCCGGACAGCTTCTCCGATATGAATCCATCCTGCCGTACCGTGGATCTGATTGCCGCGGTACCAGGGAAATTCCGTCACCGGCACACGGCGGCTGATCTTGTCTGAAACCATTAAAGGACTGAAATGAATGGTTTCTCCACTTTTCAGCACCCTCTCATTCTCCGTTTTCAGATCCTCCGGATCAACAAACAGCCCGAGTTCTCCGGCCGTCTTGCCAATCACCTCACTTTTTGTGTCTCTGCCAAGAAATGTCAGCATTTCATTGTTAATACCGATATATCTGCCCTGCCGGTCCTTCCAGAACAGTGGGATGCCGGCAAAACGAATGAACGCCTTCATCACACCGCTCTCTGCCGCGTACGTTTCCTCCAGCTTTGAAGTTCCGCCCTTCCGGTACATTCCTGGATCAAAAGAGGATAAAAACATCTCCAGCAGATCTCTCCGGCTCCTGCAGCTGTCAAAAAATTCCATGGCTTCGCAGACAAGGATATTCTGCCCGGATTTCATCTCCAGCGGAATCGCAAAGAACAGGGTCCACCGGTATGCTCCACCCTCCCTGCGGACACGGAACGCATCTGCCAGAAATCCCCGTTCTGAGGAAGCTGTTCGCAGCAGAATATGATTTTCATCAATAAAATCCAGAAAACGCTCCTGATCCTCCAGATGAATCAGTTCACGGCAATAGGAGACAAACGAATCGCGGATTCTATGGAAAACACTTCCCGGCGCAACCTGTGGATGGATACAGGCATCGACCTCTATCATATCTTCTTCCAGATTCAGAAAATAAATACCGTCAAACAGCAATGCCATGTTACGGATTGCATGATCGTCTCTGCGTATTTTTTCTGCATTCTGGTCCATACTGATATTCAGAATATGTACACTGGCAACCCAGCGGTCATGGATACCTGACACAAAAGAAGCGTGAACCCGCAAATAATTGCCATTCACCACCATAACAAAGGGCTGTGTCTCTCCATCATATACATGCTGCAGGTACAGCAGCAGCTTCTGATAGTGCAGCTGTGTCCCTTTATTCACCGTTCTGGAAACCTCCAATGCACTGTCTATTCCTGCAGATTCCATTTCCCTCCTGAAAGCGTCATTACAGGACAGGATGCGCAATGTCTCATTTTCAAATAGAACCAGTGCTCCTGGCTCACTTGTGACAAGGTCCTCCAGCCCTGCCCTCCCATACATTGATTCTTCCAGTGGGTTCTCTATCTGCAGGCCGTTTTCAACAAGGGTGCTTCGGATCAGAGGTCCCTGCACCGGTCTTCCATAGAAATAGCCTTGAATCCGTTCACAGCCGATCTGTCTCAGAAAATCCGCCTGCTCCTGCGTCTCAACCCCTTCTGCAAGTGTATGAATGCCAAGCCGTTTCGACATCGTCACGATACTGGTGACAATTGCCTTGCTTCGTTCATCAAAGTGCCTGAAAAATTCCATATCCATATTGATAAGATTGAATAAAAATCTGTTCAGGGCCTTCAGTGAAGAATAGCCGGAACCAAAATCATCCAGCCAGACCTAGTATCCTTCATCCTGAAAGCTTCGGATGATCGCCGCCATCCGTTCCCGGTTTTCCGCGACAACTGTCTCTGTGATCTCAATATGAAGATAGCTATGAGGAACCTGATACTTTTCGCATGCCTGGTTCAGACATTTCATGGGCTGAATCAGATCAAAATCCAGCTGGGAAAGATTCAGAGATACCGGCAAAACACGGGCACCACTAACCAGTACAATATGCAAAGCCTGTACTACTACTACATAAATTAAATAAATGATACAATTGTTGCTACTCATAGCGTATAATAGAGACTAAGAAAGAGAGGCCTCTATTATGTCCAGAGCTGCAACCATGTTAGCCCTTAAAGATGGTGATCGTGAG
>Ga0214925_100072_pt1 | contig 99158 bp, 94 predicted proteins | sample Stichaenrichment_FD_168299 | JGI IMG/M metagenome (GOLD analysis project Ga0214925, IMG submission 168299) | Xylose enriched microbial communities from anaerobic bioreactor in Madison, Wisconsin, United States - 63SRT | ecosystem: Engineered > Bioreactor > Anaerobic > Unclassified | place: USA... | reverse complement strand
CTCATGCATGTCCCGCTCTCCGGCATCGCAGCCACGGCCACGGTCCAGCCGAAGCTTCCTGCGAGCTTGCCTAAGCCGTTTACAGTTCAGGGAGCCTAACTATGCCGGAGGTACTCAGCCATTTTCGGCGATTCCAGATTCTAGGACAGGGGCCTTCTTCTTTCCCGCGGGAATCCCCTCAGGCAGTCAGGGCCTTACACCAACAATTTCGACGCGATCAAGAGCCCTTCTGTGTGTTTCTGGGATACACTTAAGGCAGGCCTCTAGCCTATGCAGCCTGTTCCTGCCGGCATTCACTGAATCCCTGCTGCCTGCCTGCCGTCCCTGAAGCTTGCTGCCTTCCCTCTTGTCCATCCCATAAGGAGTGCTGATACATGCGCGAGCCCCAGACCATACAGGAGCGCCTGCGGCTCTCGAATATCCTTTCTCTGGCCGTGCCGCTTGCGGTCTGCATCGTCGTCGCCCTCCTCTGTGCCGGCATCTTCTTTGTTCAGCTCAGAGGAGGCCTCAATCTCGGCATTTCCGATGCCGAAGACATGGCCATGCTGGGGCGTGCCGTCTCGGAAACAGCCGGGCATATCCTCGATACCGGAGGCGACCAGACGGCTGCGCTTTCCGCGCTTGCCGATTCCCTCTCCGGTTCCGGCGTCGTACTCGAGGTCACGACAGACGAAGGCGAAACCATCTTCTCTTCGGGCACGGCAGAGCTCGAAGATGAGCTCAGATCCGCTGCTTCCTCGCTCGACGATACGGACGGCGTGCTCGTCTCGGAGAGCGGCACAAGCCTCTATCTCCATCGCGAGGGAGGCTATCACATAGCGCTCTTCGCGCACTACACCGAAGTCAGGGGACATGCCCTGAAGCGTGCCCTCGCAATCTCCCTGCTCCTTGTCGCCGCTGCCGCCGCTGTCACCATCCTCCTTCTTGACCGTGTCTCGAAGCATCTTGTCCTTGACCGCATCGTGGAGCGTCTCGACGAGCTCCAGGAGGGCGTCTCGCGTATCGCTCAGGGAGATCTTTCCTTCCGCCTGCCAGAAGGGGACGAAGACGAGTTCTCTCCCATCTGCCATGACTTCAACACGATGGCAGATGCTCTCATGAAGGCAGATGAGCGCTCGGAAGCCAATGCGCGCTCCCGCCAAGAGCTCATTGCCGGCATCAGCCATGATCTGAGGTCTCCTTTGACATCCATCCAGGGATACGTCGAGGGGCTCCTCGACGGCGTCGCGGCGACACCCGAGCGCGAGCGCCGCTACCTCGAGACGATCGACCGCAAGGCACAGGAGCTCTCCCATCTTGTTTCGGAGCTCTTCCTGTTCTCGAAGCTCGATCTCGACGATTACCCGGCTACCATCGAGGAAGGAGACCTCTCCCAGGCAGCCGCCTCTGTACTGGCAGACATCCGCGACAGCGGATGCGCAGACGGCATCTCCCTTGCAGAGAATCTCGCGCCAGAAATCCGCTGCCGCTTCGACCGCGAGCTCCTCTTTCGCTGCATCGCAAACATCGTCTCCAATGCTGCCAAGTATGCACCTGGATGCACGCTCCGCGTGAGCGCTTCGTCCACGGACGGCGCTGCTGTCCTGGAGCTGGCCGACAATGGTCCCGGCGTTCCGGCCGAGACCCTTCCCCATCTCTTCGATGTCTTCTTCCGCACCGACCCTGCCCGCCAGCATCCAGGATCTGGCTCCGGTCTGGGCCTTGCGGTCGTTGCCCGTGCCATGCAGCGCATGGGAGGCCATGCAGAGGCGTCCCAGACAGCCGGAGGCGGCCTTACGATACGCCTCACATTCCCCAGAGCCTAAGGAGTGCCTATGCCCCGGATACTCATCGTAGAAGACGACGAAGACATCGCAGAGCTCGAGCGCGACTATCTTGAAGCCAATGGCCTCGAGGCAGAGATTGCCGAGACCGGCCCCCAGGGCCTGAAGCGTGCGCTCGAAGGCTGCTTCGATGCCATGATTCTCGATGTGATGCTTCCCGGCATGAACGGGTTCGATGTCTGCCGGAAGGTCCGCGAAAAGTCGGCCTTGCCTATGCTTCTCGTGACAGCGCGCACGGAGGATATCGACCAGATCAGAGGCCTCGGTCTCGGGGCCGATGGCTACGTCGTGAAGCCGTTCTCCCCTTCCGTCCTTGTGGCCCACGTGAAGGCGCTCCTCGCCACGGCAGCGCGCAGAAATGCCGATACAGAGGCAGCTGAGCCTTCCTCTTTGATCGAGGCGGATGGAGTCACGATCGATCCTGCCAGCCACGAGGTGAAGGCACGAGGGAAAGATGTCGAGCTCACGAACCGGGAATACGAGCTTCTCCTCTTCCTTATGAAGCACCAAGGCACAGTCTTCTCCCGCGATGCCCTCTACGAGCGTGTCTGGGGCGAGGAAGCCCTGGGGGATGGTGCGACCGTGACGGTCCATATCCAGCGGCTGCGCGAGAAGATCGAACCCGATCCCTCGAACCCGAAGATCATCCAGACCGTGCGCGGCGCGGGCTACATCATCCGTCGCTGACTTCGAGTTTATGAACTGTTTATCCTGCGTTGGGAGAGCCTTGAGCTTTGCTCCGTACCATGAGGGCACTACATGGCGCAACCTAAGGAGCTTTCCCATGCAGGACGCAATCTTCGCCTTCATGCAGCAGTTCGGCTATCTTGCCGTCAGTGCCCTCATCTTCCTCGAGAACGTCTTTCCGCCGATTCCGAGCGAGCTCATCCTCCCGCTTGCCGGCTTCTTCTCGAATGCCGGCGCGCTCTGGCTTCCGTTCGCCATCCTCGCAGCAACCGCGGGCTCTCTTGCCGGTGCCTATGTGCTCTATGCTGTCGGCACCGTGCTCGATGAGCGCCGCATGGAGAAGATCCTCTCTTCGCGTCCCGCGCGCCTTCTCGGCTTCGAGAAGGGCGATGTGCAGGCTGCCTTCGGCTGGTTCGAGACGAAGGGCGCCAAGACCGTCTTCATCTGCCGCTGTGTCCCTGTCGTGAGGAGCCTCATCTCGATTCCTGCCGGCATGTCGCACATGGGAATCCTGAAGTTCAGTGCCATGACCTTCGCAGGGTCGCTCATCTGGAATGCGATCCTCTGCACCGTCGGCTATCTTGCAGGAGATGCCTGGCAGAATGCCGCATCAGGCGCCGCTTCCGTCATCGACCATGTCACCTATATCGTTCTTGCCGCTATCGCCGTAGCGGCGCTTGCCTGGTTCGTGAAGAGAGTCATTCCGAAGATCAAGAGCCAGGGCAGAGGTGGCACAGGCCCTGTCGCAGAATAGCCGTCTACAAAGGAGGGCCGGAGCGATCCGGCCCTCCTTTCGTCTCTTGGCCCTCAGGCATTCCTCGTCGCGACGATATCGATCCCGGTTCCTGCGACATCTGCAAGCACGGTGTCGCCGATATGCACTGGCGCCTTCACGGACGTCTTCGCAAGGGCCGCCATCACATCGAAGATCTTGCCCTTCGGCACGGGCTCCGCGGTCTTGACCGATACCATCTTCGAGGTGGCAGAGCCTTCTACCGGAACGGACGTCGTGACGATGCGTACCGGATTCGTGAGCTCCTGCCTCGCATAGATGTCGCCACGCTTGCAGGTGTTGCCCGTGACAGAGACGATGCTGTCTCCGTCGAACGTGACCGTCACCTGGCAGCCGAGGGGGCAGTTGATGCAGGTAAGCGTCTTCTCTTCCATGATCATGCCTCCTCGAGGACGACACGGATGCTCTCGGCATCTGGATGCTTTTCCAGGTCAGCCTTCTTGAGGATGACCTGCTCCATCTCGCCTGGCGCCACAATCGGGCGCTTCTTGTGCGCGATGCGCGCGCCATCAACATAGACCGACTCGAAGACGTTGCGCCTGACCGCTCCGACACGGAAGCGCACGGTGAGCTTCTCGTCCATGGAAGCAGGGTCTATCGTGGCGGGAACCGTATAGCGCACGCCGCCTTCCGGCACGAGCGGTATGCCCGCATGCTCTTCTGCAGGCTCTCCGGCCTTCACATAGGCAGCAGCGTGTCTTCCTGCAGCAGAGGCCTCCTCCGAGACGTAGTCCACGAGATCGTGCACATGCAGGACATTGCCGCAGGCAAAGACGCCCGGCACATCGGTCTCGAGCTGCTCGTTCACGACCGGGCCCTTCGTAACCGGAGAGAGTGCGACGCCTGCCTTCTGCGAGAGCTCGTTTTCCGGAATGAGGCCGCAGGAGAGAAGGAGCGTATCGCACGTGTAGTGCTCTTCGGTCCCCGGAATCGGCTTCAGATGCTCGTCGACTTCAGCGATCCAGACGCCTTCGACACGCTTGTCGCCTTCGATCTTCACGACGGTATGGCTAAGTTTGAGCGGGATGCCGAAGTCATCGAGGCACTGCACGATATTCCTCTTGAGGCCGCCCGAGTATGGCATGAGCTCAGCGACGACCTGGACATGTGCTCCTTCGAGCGTGAGCCTGCGGGCCATGATGAGGCCGATATCGCCCGAGCCCAAGATCACGACCTCGTGTCCCGGAAGGACGCCTTCGATGTTCACGAGATGCTGCGCGCATCCTGCCGTATAGATGCCGGCAGGACGGGTGCCCGGGATATTGAGGGCACCACGTGGACGCTCTCGGCAGCCCATTGCAAGGATCACAGAGCCTGCTTCGATCTGGATGAGGCCGAGCTCGGGGCTCACGGCCGTGACGACGCGCTCATGGCTGATATCGATGACCGTGCATTCGAGCAGGCACTCGATGCCGCGCTTCTTTGCCTCATCGATATAGCGCTGCGCATACTCGGGGCCCGTGAGCTCCTCGTCGAACGTATGGAGACCGAACCCGTTATGGATGCACTGGTTGAGGATGCCGCCGAGCCTGTCTTCGCGCTCGAGGACGATGATATCTTTGAGTCCCGCATCATAGGCAGAGATGGCAGCAGCAAGGCCGGCAGGACCGCCGCCGACGACAACACAGGAACGCTTCATCAGCGCTCGCCTCCTTCCCCATAGCAGTCCTTGTCGTGGCCGACCACGAACTCGGAACCCTTGCCTTTCTTCGTGATGCTCTCGAGCGTGAGCTCTGGCACCTCGCGGGCGAGGATGTCCATGACCTTGGGAGTGCAGAAGCCTCCCTGGCAGCGTCCCATGCCACAGCGCACACGGCGCTTGATGCCGTCAAGGGACCGGGCTCCGCAGGGGCGCTCTATTGCATCGACGATCTCGCCCTCGCTCACTTCCTCGCAGCGGCAGACAATCCTGCCATAGGCGGGATTCTTCTCTATGAGCGCGCGGCGCTCCTCGACAGGAAGTGCTGCTGCATGCACGATGCCCTGGCGCTTCGTGGCGTAGCTGCCTTCTGGCTTCCGCTCGAGCTTCAGGATGTCCGAGACGATGCCAGCAACAGCTTCGCCCAAGGCAGGCGCCGAGGTAAGGCCCGGAGATTCGATGCCGGAGCAGTCGACGAAGCCCGGCGCATCCTTTGCCTCTCCCACAAGGAACTCATGCTCAGGCCTGTGGGCGCGAAGGCCTGCGAAGGAGGTGATGACCTCACGGAGCGGCAGATCCTTCACGGTCTTGGCAGCGCCCTTTCTGACGGCGTCGAGCCCCTCTGCGGTCGTTGCGGTATCGTCCTCGTCTTCCTGATCGGTCGCCGTCGGACCCAGAATCAGGTTCCCGTGGCAGGTAGGCGTCACGAGGATGCCCTTGCCCATCTTCGATGGCAGGCAGAAGATCGTGTGATGCACATGTCCGCCCGCGCGCTTGTCGAGCAGGAGATATTCGCCGCGCCGCGGCACGATCTTCATCTTGTCGGCAGAGACCTGGTTGTGTATCTCTGCGGCATGGGTGCCAGCGGCATTCACGACCGTACGTGCATGGAAGGCTCCCTCGGCTGTCTCGATCTTCCAGAGGCCATCCGCCTCTTTCGAGAGCGTCTTGGCCTCGCAAGATGTAAGGATGGTGGCACCGTTCGTCTCTGCAATCTCGGCCTGCGCAATCGTCAGAAGGAACGGGTCGACGATCCCTGCGGTCGGCGCCCAGAGCGCGCCCACAGCCTCATCTGAGATATTCGGCTCCATCTCGACGAGGCGGTCGCGCCCGATGACCTCAAGGCCCTTGACGCCGTTCTTCTCGCCGCGCTCCTTCAATGCTTCGAGCTTTGGCATATCCTCCACGTCCGTGCAGACGACAAGAGAACCGATGCGCTCAAACGGCACATCGAGGTCTTCGCAGACCTTGCCCATCATCTCGTTTCCGGCCACGTTGTACTTTGCCATGAGCGTGCCCGGCTCTGCGTCATAGCCTGCATGGACGATAGCGGAATTCGCCTTCGAGGTGCCGGAGCAGACATCGTCTCCACGCTCGAGGACGAGGATGCTGCACTGGCGCTCTGAAAGATTGCGCGCAATGGCCGTGCCCACAACGCCTGCGCCGATGATGCAGACATCATATACGTCATTCATGAAAGCATAACCCCCTCTCGTTGGAAGAAAGCCGTACTTCCTTCCCCGAGAGTGAGTCTATGCAATGTCAATCCGCGGCACTGCCACTTTTCGGCAATGCAGCCCATTGGCTTCTGTAGAGGTTCGCATAGAAGCCGCCCTTGGCAAGCAGCTCGTCGTGCGTGCCGCGCTCGATGATGTGGCCGCCGTCGATCACGAGGATGCAGTCGGCATTCCTGACCGTCGAGAGGCGGTGCGCCACGACAAGCGAGGTCCTGCCTTCCATCATGCGGTCGAAGGCATCCTGCACCTGGAGCTCGGTACGCGTATCGATAGAGCTCGTTGCCTCGTCGAGGAGAAGTATCGGAGGATCTTGAAGCATGACGCGGGCAATGCAGAGAAGCTGGCGCTGTCCCTGCGAGATCGTCCCGCCATCCTCGCCGATCACGGTGTCATAGCCCTGAGGCAGCTGCTGGATGAAGCCGTCGGCATGTGCCTGACGTGCTGCTGCCTCGACCTCTTCGATGGTCGCATCGGGCCTGCCATAGGCGATGTTGTCGCGCACCGTGCCTTTGAAGAGCCACGTATCCTGAAGGACCATGCCGAAGGCAGAGCGAAGCGAGGCACGCGTGAGCGCCTGTGTGTCATGGCCGTCGACCTCGATCGATCCCGAATCCACGTCGTAGAAGCGCAGAAGCAGGTTGATCAAGGTCGTCTTGCCGCAGCCTGTAGGGCCGACAAGTGCAAGGCGTGTGCCCGGCTTGGCCGAGAACGCGATGTCCTGGAGAAGCTTTGCATCTTTCCTGTAGGAGAAGCTCACATCCTTGAAGGCAAGCTCCCCCTTCGGATCCTCGAGGACAATCGCATCGTCTGCATCGGGCTTCTCTTCCTCGGCATCAAGCAATGCGAACACGCGCCTGGCCGAGGCGAAGGCTGTCTGGACCTGCGTCACGATGGCAGAGATCTCATTGAACGGCTTCATGTACTGGTTTGCGTAGGTGAGGAAGCTCTGCACCTGGCCGACGGTCAGAGGAGATGGCCATCCGGTGATGACAGCAGAGATGCCGACAGCGGCAACCGCGGCGTAGATGATGTTGTTGACCAGACGGGTCGAAGGGTTCGAGAGGGAGCTTATGAACTGAGCCTTGCGGCCGGCCGTATAGAGCTTCTCGTTGATGGCCTCGAATGCAGCAATGCTTCTCTTCTGGTAGGCAAAGGCGCTCACAAGCTTCTGGTTCGAGATCATCTCTTCTGCATAGCCGGTAAGCGAGCCCTGGAGCGCCTGCTGCGCAGCGAAGCTCTTCGCAGAGCCGCGGGCAATGAGCCATGCGACGAGGATGGATAGCGGCGTCAGCACGACGACGATGCAGGCCACCGGCACCGAGAGCGAGAACATGAAGATGAGCGTGCCCGCAATCATCACGATGCCATTGAAGAGCTGCGTGAAGCCCTGGACAAGACCGTCTCCCACCGCATCGATATCGTTGATGACACGGGAGAGCAGGTCGCCATGAGCATGGGTATCGAGGAAGGAGAGCGGCACGCAGTCGAATTTCGCATAGGCGTCGATTCTCATGTCACGCACGGTGAGGTAGGCAAGCCGGTTCGTGCCATAGCCGCCTGCCCAGTTCGCTGCGGCAGCAACAGCGATTGTGGCCGCAAGGCGGATGAGAATGGGTTCGAGCGCAGCGAATTCGACAGCTCCTGCCGAGACCATGGTATCGATGGCCTGGCCGATCAGGATGGGGACGATAAGCTGGGCCACGACAGAGACGACAGAGCACGCAAACGAGGCAAGCGCCAGCGCTGCATAGGGCTTCACATAATGTGAAAGGCGCGCAAGCACGGTCTTTACCGGCATATCTGGTGCATCGAAGCGGGGGTCGTGGCTTTCTCCCTGAGCGCCTGCTGCGGCAGAAAGCATGGCCTTGGCAGAGGCGCCTCCCTGGTAGGCATTAGGCATGGTCTGCCTCCTTTCCGGCAAGCTGCGACGAGCAGATCTCGCGATAGATGCCGCAGGTGCCGAGGAGCTCCTCATGGGTGCCCAGGCCTTCGACCTTGCCATGATGAAGGACCAATATCTGGTCTGCACCCATGACGGCAGAGATGCGCTGGGAGATGATCACGCAGGCCGGATGCTGAGGAAGAGACCTCAGCGCCTCGCGCAGACGTGCATCGGTCGCAAAGTCGAGGGCAGATGCCGAATCATCGAGCACGATGAGAGATGGTTCGCCGACAAGGGCGCGGGCAATCGTCAGGCGCTGCTTCTGGCCACCGGAGAAGTTCCTGCCGTCTGCCTCCACGACAGAGTCGAGACCAGCCTCCTTCGCACGGACGAAGTCTGCTGCCTGCGCTGCCCGAAGCGCCGCCCAGAGCTTCTCATCTGTCGCATCAGGCACCCTCCAGGTCAGGTTCGAGCGGATCGTGCCCGTCACGAGATGGGCGGTCTGGGGAACGCTTGCCACTTCATGCCTGAGCTCGTCCAGGGGCCATGCACGCACATCCTGCCCGAAGACGGAGACCGTGCCTTCTGTTGCGTCATAGAGCCTCGGGATGAGGCTCGCAAGCGTCGATTTGCCGGAACCTGTGCCGCCGATGATGCCCAGGGTCTCTCCCTGGCCAAGCGTGAGTGTCACGTCGGAAAGCGCCGGCTTGCCGGTGCCATAGGAGAAGCCGACATGGTCGAGCGCGAGCGCAGGAGCATCAGCAGCTGCAGGAGCCTCCGCATCCTGCGCATCGCAGACAGATGGCTCGGTCGCAAGCACCTCGTCGATCCTTTTCCTCGAGGCAGCCGCTCGGTTGAAGATGATGGCGAGATTCGCGACATAGGCAATGGCAATCAGGACCTGCGTCATGTAGTTCACGAAGGCAACGATCTGGCCCTGCTGGAGGACGCCTGTCTCCACCTTGAAGCCGCCTGCCCAGAGCACGCAGACGACACCGAAGTTCATGAGAAGATAGGCGCCAGGGTTCAGGAGCGCAGCAAGCTTTCCGACGGTGATGGCGGTATCGGCCTGCGAGACGGCAGCCTCGCGGAAGCGCTCCTCCTCTTCCTTCTCATGCCTGAAGGCGCGGATGACACGGACACCTGAGAGCGCCTCGCGTGTCACGAGCGAGATATGGTCGAGCTTCTTCTGCATGAGGGAGCAGTACGGAATCGAGCGCTTCATCACAAGATAGAAGACCAGGGCGACCAGCGGCGTCACGGCGAGGAAGATGAGGCCGAGCGTGCGGTCGATCATGATGGCAGCGGCAAGCGAGCCGACCGCCAGGATCGGCCAGCGGATGAGCTGCCGTATTGCCATGGCAGCCGCGAGCTGGATCTGGTTCACATCGTTCGTGATCCTCGTCACGAGAGACGGGGTGCCGATGCGGTCGATCTCGGCAGCGCCGAAGCTGTTGATCTTCCTGAAGAGCGCATTCCTCATGTCCGTGCCGACGCCCTGCGAGACCTTCGAGGCGACATGCTGCGTCACGAGCGTCGATGAGTATCCTGCGCATGCCATGCACACAAGAAGGATGCCGCGCCGCACGACATACCCTGCGTCATGCGTCGCGACACCCACATCGATCATATCGGCCACAATAAGTGGCGTCATGACATCGAAGACGACCTCGACCGTCTTGAAGAGCATGCCGACGATGGTCCTCAGACGGTATTTCTTCCAGAGCTCCTGCTCCATCTACACTCCCGAAAGCTACTCGATGCCGAGCGTGTCGGAGAGCTCCAGCCACTCGTCTTCGAGATCCGATATTTCCTTCTCGGCAGCGGCAAGCTCGTTCTGGAGCTCCATGAGGTGCTCGTAGTCGGTAGGGTCGGCTTCTGCCATCTCCTTGCGGATGCGGTCAGGCTCCGCCTGCCTCTTTTCGAGCTTTCGTGCCACAGCGTCGAAGCGCTTCCTGAGCTCGCGGCGCTCTGCATTCGAGAGTGCAGGCTCAGACGGGCTCTCCTGTGCCTGGCTGCCATCTGACATTGTAGTTTCAGAAGAGGGTGCCTGGGCATTCCTGTTTTGTGTGGCTGCATTCAGAAGACGAAGGTATTCATCGGTGCCGCCCGGGACATGGCGGAGATGGCCGTCGATGAGGGCGAACTGGTCGTCTGTCACACGCTCCATGAGGTAGCGGTCATGGGAGACAAGCAGGAGCGTACCTGGCCATGTATCGAGGAGGTCTTCGAGGACAGCAAGCATGTCCGTATCGAGGTCGTTGCCAGGCTCGTCGAGCACGAGCACGTTCGGCTCGTCGAGCAGCACGCACATGATAGCGAGACGGCGGAGCTGGCCGCCTGAGAGGTCCTTGATGAAGGTCGGGAACTCGCGGCGGGCAAAGCCAAGGCGTTCGAGCAGCTGCTCGGGGCTCTGCGGCTTGCCGTCGACGACATAGTACTTCTTGTAGGTGGCAAGAAGCTCCTCGACACGCCAGTCATCCTTCTTGTGGAGCTCGTCGAGGTTCTGGGAGAGGATGCCGAAACGGACCGACTTTCCGATCTTCACATAGCCACGACTCGGCTTCATGCGCCCGCACATGACCTTGAGAAGCGTCGACTTGCCGGCGCCGTTCTCGCCGAGGATGCCGTAGCGGTCGCCAGGTCCGATGAGCCAGGTGAGGTCCTGGATCACCGGCGTATCGCCGTAGCCGGCGGTGACATTCTTCATCTCGATGACGAGCTTGCCAAGACGCGAGACGGCAAGCCTCTTGAGCTCGACCGTGTTCCTCAGAGGGGGGTCGTTTGCAATCAGGGCCTCTGCCTCCTTGATGCGGAACTTCGGCTTCGACGAGCGTGCCTTGGCTCCATGGGCAAGCCAGTTGAGCTCCTTGCGCAGAATGTTCTGCCTTCTGTCTTCCGATGCCTGCGCCATGCGCTCGCGCTCGACACGCTGCTGGATGTAGGCAGAATAGCCGCCCTCGAAAGGATCGATCGTGCCGTCATGGACTTCCCACATGTGCTCGCAGACCTCATCGAGGAACCATCTGTCGTGCGTCACGACGAGGAGGGCTCCCGTGCCTTCGGGCCACCTTCTCTTCAGATGCTCGGCCAGCCAGGTGATGGCATGCATATCGAGATGGTTCGTCGGCTCGTCCATGAGCATGACATCCCAGTCGCCGACAAGAAGTCGGGCAAGGTCGCACCTCCTGCGCTGTCCTCCGGAAAGGTCGCCGATCCTTGCATCCCAGTCGACGCCGACGAGGAGCTCATCGATGATGGAGCGGATCTTCGGGTCCGATGCCCACTCATATTCCGGCACATCGCCGACGACGCTGTGCCTGACCGTATCCTCGTCGTCGAGCTCGTCCGACTGTCCGAGATAGCCGACCGTGATGTTGCCGCGGCGCACGATTGTGCCGTCGTCTGGCTCGATCCTGCCCGCGATGAGATCCAGGAGCGTCGACTTGCCGTCGCCGTTCCTGCCGACAATGCCGATGCGCTCGCCGGCATTGATGCCGATCGTCACATCCTTGAGCACCTGCTTGCCCGGCCATTCCTGGGACAGGTGCTCGCATCCGATGAGTATTGCCAAAACGTTCCATCCCTCTTCATGAAAAGGGCCTCTGGCGAGGCCCTCTCTCGTTCTTTCCTAGAGAAGCTCCTGCAGCTGATCCAGGATCTTCGCGGCAACCTCCGTCTTCGGAAGCACCGGAAGCTCGATCGTCCTGCCAGGCAGGATGAAGGAGACCTTGTCCGTATCCGACCCGAAGGCAGAATCCGCACGCGAGACATCGTTTGCAACGATCATGCTGGCGCGCTTTCGCTCGAGCTTCTCGCGCCCATAGCGCTCTGCATCGCCGGTCTCCGCTGCAAAGCCGCAGACGATCCGGTCTCCCTTCGTGGCGCCCAGATCCCTGAGGATATCCTTCGTCTCCACAAGGGCAATCGAATCGAGCTGCTCCTGCCCCTTCTTGAGCTTGTGGCTGCTCGGCGCTGCAGGCGTATAGTCGGAGACGGCAGCGGAACAGATAGCGATGTCGGCATCCTTCCACGCAGCAAGAGCTGCGTCATGCATCTCCTCGGCGCTCGTGACGCTCACACGCTCCACGCCGTAAGGACAAGGAAGGCTCACCGGTCCCGAAACGAGCGTGACCTCGGCTCCGCGGCGGGCTGCCTCAGCAGCAAGCGCGTAGCCCATCTTGCCCGAAGAGGCGTTCGCGATATAGCGGACCGGGTCTATCGCCTCATGCGTCGGCCCTGCCGTGATGAGGATGCGCTTGCCGGAAAGCCCGTCAGTCCTCTTCAGGACCATGAGCGCCGCCTCGGCGATCTCCTCGACAGGCGGAAGCTTGCCTTCGCCGATGTCGCCACAGGCAAGACGGCCCGACGAGGGGGCCATGACCTTGATGCCGTGCTTCCGTGCCAGCGCCACATTCTCCTGCGTCGCGGGATTGCGCCACATATGCACGTTCATGGCCGGTGCCACGAGCACAGGAGATGTCGCAGCAAGGATGCTCGAGGTCACCGCATCGTCTGCCATCCCATGGGCAATCTTTGCCAGCACATTCGCGGTGCAGGGGCAGACAAGCTGGAGATCCGCCCACTCGGCGCTGTCGATGTGAGGGATTGCCGTAGGCGCAAAGTCGAAGAGGTCCTCGAGCACGGGATAGCGCGTGAGACCTTCGAATGTCGCCTTGCCGACGAAGCGGGAAGCGCCTTCTGTCATGGCCACATGGACTTCGCAGCCGGCCTTCTGGAGAAGCCTCAGGACCTCTGCCGCCTTGTAGGCAGCGATGCAGCCCGTGACATGCAGCAGGACATGCGGCACCTTCTCCTCTGCCATCTATTCCTCCTCGGTGCCGGTCACCAGGATGCGGTGGCAGTACGGGCACTCGCAGATCTGGCCCTTGCGGGCGATGTCGCCGAAATCGGACGGCTGGAGCGCGACACGGCAGATCGATGGCTTGTTCCCATGGAGCGTCTCCACGGCCAGGCCGCCAAAGCGCGTCGAAGTCTCGCTGTACTTCTTCTGCATCTCGGGCGAGATATGGGAAAGGACGCGCCTGCGCTCCTCTGTGAGCTCCTTCACGGACTCCCTGATGCCTGCCGTCACATCCTGATAGGCACGGGTCTGGTTCTCGGTCTCCTCGTCGAGGCGAATCTTGAGCTCGCCGGCATGCGCCTCGGCATCGAGCATCTTCTGCAGATTCTGCTTCAGGCCTTCATGCGTGAACTCATACTTCTCGCGACGCTTTGCAAGCATCGTGAGCTGGTTCTCGAAGTCCTGAAGCTCGCGCGGCGTGTGGCCGTCCTCGTTCGCTTCGGCCGTGACCTCCTCCTCATGCTGCTTCAGGCGCTCCGTCATGTCCTCGTTGTCTTTGAGCTCGAGCTCGGCATCCTTGCGCTGGCCCACGATCTTTGTCATGTCCTGCGCAAGCTTCTTCTGGGCCTGCTTGATGGCTGCGAGCTTCTTGAGCTGCGGAAGCTTCCTGATCTCCCCGTCGTACCTGATGAGCGAAAGATCGATCTCCTGCAGACGTACCAGCGCTTGTGCCTCATTCATGGATTCTCGCCTTTCCTTCATCCACTAGTTGTTTGCAGCCACAATGCCGATGAGGGCATCGGCAAAGCGGTCAAGGTCTTCATCGGATACGCGCTCGTCGAACGAGATTCTGAGCGCACCCAATGCATCGTTTCTTGCTATGCCCATGGCAGAGAGCACATGGGAAGGATCGAGAGATCCCGAGGAGCAGGCAGATCCTGCCGATACCTCGAAGCCTTTCTGATCGAGCTTCAAGATCAGGGTCTCGGAGTCGAGCCCTGGCACGTAGATGCTCACCATGCCCGGAAGCCTCGTATCGTCGATCTGAGCCGTGGTCGTCGGCTGGATGCCAGTTCCGGGAGCGCAGATCTTCTGGAAGAGCCTGTTCGCCTTGGCAGCGCAGGCGCTCCTGCGCTCCGCCAGATGGTCGGTCTGTGCCTTTGCAGCTGCTGCAAAGGCGAGCGCTCCCCTTACATCCTGCGTGCCTGGTCGCTTTCCCGCCTCCTGGCCGCCACCGAAGTTCTGGGGACGGAACGGGCATCTCATGCGCAGGGCCAGAGCGCCGATACCGACAGGGCCGCCGATCTTGTGGGCAGCGATGCTCACCGCATCGCACGTGTCGATAGCGAGCGGTATGCGTCCGAATGCCTGCACAGCGTCCGTATGCATGAGGGCACCGGCTTTGTGGGCGATCTCTGCAAGCTCTGCAACAGGCTGGATGACGCCGGTCTCATTGTTTGCCGACATGATGGAGACGAGGGCGCAGTCAGGGCCTGCGGCACGCTCGAGCTCCTCCGGCGCAATCCTCCCATCACGTCCCGGGCGCACGAGCGTGACGGCAAATCCACGGTCCTTGAGTGCAGGCACGACATCGAGCTCCGAGTCATGCTCTATGGCAGAGACGACGACACGTGTACGCTTCCGGTCGCGTGCACGGGCGCCCTCGGCGATACCGTAGAGGGCAAGGTTGTTCGATTCCGTGCCGCCCGATGTGAAGACGATCTCGCCGGGGCGGAAGCCGCCGCCAAGCGCCTTTGCAATCTCGCGCCTGGCCCCTTCGAGAGCCATGGCCGCCTCGCGTCCGAGCGTATGGAGCGAGTTGGGGTTGGCACCCGCATAAGGTGCCTCAGCATATGCAGCCTCTGCCGCCTTTGCCTCAGGCACCATCGGCGCCGAGGCTGCATAGTCCAGATATACGTATGAATCCATGGGTATACGCCGCTTTACGCTTTCCTGCCAAGCCCGGCTTGCGCAGCCTGGGCAATCTCTGCCATTGCTTTGTGGCGGTCTTCTGCCTTGAAGACGGCAGACCCGGCCACGAGCAGGCGTGCGCCTGCAGACGCGACCAGCCCTGCGGTCTCTTTCGAGATGCCGCCGTCGACCTCGATCAGAGGATGTGCCCCATGGGCTTCGGCAAGACGCAGGATGGTGCGGATCTTCTCGGGTGTCTCAGGGATGAACTTCTGCCCGCCAAATCCTGGGTTCACCGACATCACGAGCACCATATCGACCGTCGGCAGAAGCGCATCGAGTGAATAGGCAGAGGTGCCCGGATTGAGGGCAATGCCTGCGCGCTTTCCAGCGGCGTGAATCTCATCGACAATGCGCTGCGCATGCTTTGCGCACTCCACATGGAATGAGACCATGTCGGCGCCTGCCTCGAGATAGGAGGCAACCTCCTCATCGGGGTTCGAGATCATGAGGTGGACATCTACCGGGATATCCGTCGTCTTCTTGAGGGCTCTCAGAACCGGATGTCCATAGGAGATTTCAGGCACGAACGAGCCATCCATCACATCGAAATGGATATAGCGCGCCCCAGCCACCGTCTTCACCTCATGGCCCAGATCCATCAGATCTGCCGATAGGATAGACGGAGCGATTCCAATCTCGTCGAGCATGCCGCCCCTATTCTCTTGCGCTACAGCCCGTAGAACTCCACACGGGGACTTCTCCCCAGAAGGGTTGCAATGGCTGCATCTACTGGTGTTCCTTCATACAGGATAGCGTGAACGGCTCCTGTTATGGGTGCCTCGATACCCTTTTCACAACAGAGCTTCCAGACGCTCTTTGCAGCTCTAGCACCCTCGACGACCATGTGGGTGCGTGCCTCATAGGCTTCCAGACTCTCGCCGGCTACGAACCCTTCGCCGAAGGTCCGGTTCCTCGAATGCTCGGAGGTGCAGGTTGCGACAAGGTCGCCCATGCCGGCAAGACCCATGCAGGTGAGCGGATTTCCGCCGAGCGCTGCCACGATGCGGCTGATCTCTGCAAGCCCTCGTGTCATGAGGACAGCAAGGGTGTTGTCGCCGGCATCGAGCCCGACCGCGCAGCCGCAGGCGATAGCGATCACATTCTTGACGGCACCGCATACTTCGACGCCGACAAGATCGTCCGATACATAGGCACGGAAGTTCGGCGAGACCATGAGCCTTTGGAAGAAGGCGGCACAATCAGGATTGGCAGAGGCGATGACCGCAGCAGATACCTTGCCGAGGCAGATCTCTTCGGCGTGGTTCGGGCCCGAGAGGCAGGCAATGCGCTCCGGATGCCCCACGGCATTCCCCACGACTTCCGTCATGAGCCTGCCCGTCGCTTCCTCCATGCCCTTTGTGAGGACAAGGAGCGGAAGCTCTGAAGAGATGATGCGGGCAAGCTCGGATGAGACATGCGCCAGATGCGATGAAGGCACGACGACAAGAGCCGCATCTGCATCCTTCACGCATGCAGAAAGATCGGTCGTCGCATGGACATTCTCCGGCAGCACATAGCCCGTGAGATAGCGCGGGTTCCTGTGCTCATGCTCGATGCCAGAGGCGACTGCCTCCGAGTGTGCCCAGCCCATGACCTCATCAGCATGGAGCGCGACAAGGCCTGCTGCTGCCGTGCCCCAGGAGCCGAGGCCTATGACCGCGACCTTCATTTCGCGTCCTTGCTCTCATGATGGAACGAGAACTTGCGCTCCTCGCCGTGGACGAGCTTCTTGATGTTCGCGCGATGTGCCCAGACGACGATCGCGGTGATTATGGCAAGCGGGCAGATCGTAGCTGGCGCATAGCCGAAGACCGCTCCCCAGATCGGGAGCGACACGGCTGCCATGCTCGAGCCGAGCGACACATAGCGGGAAGGCACCGCAAAGACGACGAAGACGACAAGGAGTCCCAAAGCGACTGCCGGGATATAGCCAAGCGCTGCACCGAAGCCGACCGCGATGCCCTTGCCTCCATGGAAATGGAGATAGGGCGAAAAGACATGTCCGCAGATGGCAGCAAGGAAGATGATGGATGCCATCCATCCGAACTCCCCTGTCGGCGCCACCATGGAGGCATTGCCTGCAAAGACCGCCATGCAGAATACCTTCTGCCAGATGAAGGTCGAAAGGAATCCCTTGAGCGCATCGAGCAGGAGCGTGAGCCCTCCTGCCTTGGCTCCGACCGAACGTGCGACATTCGTCGTGCCGATATTGCCCGACCCGACCTTCCTCACGTCGATATGGCCCTCCTTCGAAGCGATGAGGAGGCCGAACGGGATGCCGCAGACGAAGTAGGTGACAACGGCCGCAACGAGGAGCAGACAGTATCCTCCGGCATCTATCATTTCTGCGCTTCCTTCCTTCTGAAGTTCAGGCGAATCGGCGTTCCTTCGAGCTCGAACTCATCGCGCAGGCGGTTCTCGATGAAGCGGCGGTAGTTGTCGTTCACGAGCTCGGGGCTGTTGCAGAACAGGGTGAAGACCGGCGGCTGGTAGCCGGTCTGGGTGACATAGTTGACCTTGAGGCGCTGGTTCTTGTGGACGACGGTATAGCCGGTCTCGCGCAGGCGCTCCATGAGGCTGTTGAGCTTCGAGGTCGGGATATGGATCGTACGGGCTTCCTGCACCTTGTCGGCAAGCGCCAAAATCTTGTCGACCGAGCGGCCGGTCTTGGCAGAGACCCTGAGGTAGGGTGCCCAAGGCATGAAGGCAAGGCGCTGCTGGATGGTGCGGAGCGCTTCGTCCCTTGCATGGTCGTCCTTCATGAGGTCCCACTTGTTGAGAAGGACAGCGATGGCGCAGCCGCGATCGATTGCCATCTCGGCGACCTTCTGGTCCTGCTCCGTCACGCCTTCCGTCGCGTCGACGACGAGAAGGGCCACATCCGCACGGTCGATGGCCTGAAGGCCACGGACATAGGAGTAGTACTCGACATCCTCATGCACGAGGTTGCGCTTGCGCATGCCGGCCGTATCGATGAGACGGTACTTCCTGCCCTCGCGCTCGATGACCGTATCGATTGCGTCGCGGGTGGTTCCCGCCACATCGGAGACGATGGAGCGCTTCTTGCCGATGAGGCCGTTCGTGATGGAGGACTTGCCGACATTCGGGCGGCCGATCAGGGCGATCTTAAGCGTCCCGTCGTCGATCTCCTCAGTCCCTGTCCCGTCATCTTCCGGGAACACGGCGATGATATCGTCGAGGAGATCTCCTGTGCCGATGCCGTGCGAGGCAGAAAGAGGCCTCGGCTCTCCGACGCCCAAGGAATAGAATTCCCAGAGGTCCGGCTCGTTTGCCGGGTTGTCGCACTTGTTGCAGACCAGGAAGACCGGCTTGTCGCTCCTGCGCAGGATCTTCGCCACTTCCTCATCCTCGTCTGTCACGCCCGTCGTGGCGTCGACGACGAAGACAATGGCATCGGCCTCTTCGCAGGCCGTGAGCGCCTGCTCGCGGATGCCTGGCGCGAACACGTCCTTCGACTTCACGGATTCGATGCCGCCGGTATCGACGAGCACGAAGTCACGGCCAGACCAGTCCGCCTCATGATAGGAACGGTCGCGCGTGACGCCGCGGGACTCATGGACGATTGCATCGCGCTTGATTGCGATGCGGTTGACGAGGGTCGACTTGCCCACATTCGGGCGCCCTACGACAGCGACGATCGGCTTTCCCATATTCACTCCTTAAGCGCGCTCAGCGCGCCTCGCTAGCTCACTTGCCGGCGAGCTCTTCTATCCTTGCGCGCACGGCATCTATCTGCTTCTGAGGGGTCGAAGCTCCAGCGGCGATGCCAATGGTGGAAGCACCGGCGAGCCAGCTGCCTTCGAGCTCAGATACGTCTTCGATATGATACGTTCTCGGACACCTATCTGAGCAAATCTCCGCAAGATGCGTGGTATTTGCCGAGTTGCGGCCACCGATGACGACCATCGCATCGGCGCGCGAAGCAAGCTCTGCCGCCGCCTTCTGGCGCCTCTCCGTCGCCTCGCAGATCGTGTTGTAGACACGGAGCTCCTCGACAAGCGGCACGAGCTCGGAGACGACCTCCTGGAGGCGGGCCTTTGTCTGCGTCGTCTGGACGACGATGCCGACACGGCGGGAGAGCTTCATGCTCTCATAAGCCTGCCTGACATCGGCAGCACTGTTGACGACAAGTGCACCAGGAGCATGTCCGAGCGTGCCTTCCACCTCAGCATGTCCCCGCTCGCCGAGGACGAGCACCGTGTAGCCGTCGCGCGAGAGCTGCTCTGCAAGATGGTGGACCTTCTGCACATAGGGGCAGGTCGCATCCACGACATGCACGCCGGCTGCCTTTGCTTCCTCGACAGCCTCCGGCACGACGCCGTGGGCACGGATGATCAGGGTCGATCCCTGGGCCTGGCGGGGGCTCTCGGCAACACCGACACCTTCTGCCTCGAGCTCAGAGACGACCTTCGGATTGTGGATCAGAGGCCCCAGCGTCTTCACGGGGCCCTCTACCTCGTGGGCTGCCTTCTCGGCCAGGTCGAGCGCGCGGGCGACCCCGAAGCACATGCCGGCCTCAGCCGCCACCTCGATCTTTGCCATCTCCTACCTCTTTCCGGGATGCTCCTGGCGAAGCTCGTCTCTGAGCGCATAGACGCGCTCCATCGAGACCTTCTCCATCGCGGCAATCTGCTCCTTGCGCTTCTTCACGCCGAGGGACGAGAACTCGATCGGATCTCCCGCCTTCATGAAGACACGCTTCGGACGCGGGAAATGCTTGCCCTTCGGCGTGATGTCGCGGGCACCGACAATCGCGATTGGCTGCACGCAGGTGCGCGCCATCTGGGCGATCAGGGCAAAGCCGCCATGGATCGTGACGGGCTGGTCGTCGGTCTTGATGCGGGTGCCTTCGGGGAAGATGAGCACCCAGTCGCCTGCCTCGAGCGCTCGCTGCGCACGGCGGATTGCCTTCACGTCAGCCGTACCACGCACGACAGGGATGCAGCCATAGCGGGAGAATGCCCAGGAGACGAGCTTGTTCTTGTCGAACTCGCTCTTCGAGATCGGGCGGGTCCTGATGCCGTGATGGTAGAGCGCGATTGCGACGACGACCGGATCGAGCATCGATACATGGTTCATCACAAGGACACGGCCCTTGTCGCCGCGCTTCCAGCCGCCCCAGAGCTTCTCTGCCTCTTCGATCTTCCAAGGGAAGAAGATCTTCGTCCAGATCCAGGCACCCGTCATCGAGATGGCAAGCCACGCGCGCGACGGCCACGGGAACTCGCGCATAGGATGCTCGTAGTAGAGCTCCGCAGAGTTCCCATGGAATGCCTTCATGGGCTCTGCCTTCTTCGGTGCCTTCTTCTTGGAAGCTGCCTCCTTTGCAGGAGCGGGCGCTGCCTCCTTCACGGGTTCAGGCTTCGCATGCTCCTTCGCTGCAGCCTTGTCCATGAGGGCAGAGATCTTGTCCACGACCTCCTCTACCGTCATCTCTGACGAGTCGATCGTGACAGCGCCAGGCGCCGGCTCGAGCTTGAACGAGGCGCGGGAGGAGTCTGCCTTGTCGCGGCGTGCCATGTCCTTCAGGATGGCTTCCTCCGACTGCGGATCGACGGCAACCGTCTCCCCCTTCGCCGTATCGCCACCCGCACGCTCGACCGCACGGCGGTGCGCCCTGGCTTCGGGATTCGCAACGAGGAATACCTTGACTTCGGCATCAGGGAAGACGACCGAGGCGATATCCCTTCCTTCAGCCACGACATCGCCCTGGGCACCGAATGCCTGCTGGCGCCCAACCATATCGGCCCTGATCTCAGGAATGCCCGCGACGACAGAGACATCGCGGTCGACCTTAGCCGTGCGTATTGCATCGCTCACGTCCTCGCCGTCGAGAAAGACCTGTGTCTTCTCGGCAAAAGGGCCGAATTCGATCTTTGCTTCCTTTGCACAGGCGGCAAGCGCCTGGGAATCCTTGAAGTCGATGCCCTTGCGCTCGGCACGCAGGGCGCAGGCGCGATACATCGCTCCGGTATCGAGATAGGTCAGTCCACGCTTCTTCGCCAGCGCCTTTGCGACTGTCGACTTGCCAGAGCCTGCCGGTCCGTCGATAGCAACCCTCACTTGGCATCACCATCCCAGTTGTCGAGATCCTTCACGACATCCTCTTCGACGCGGCGCTTGACCTCTTCAGGCGTAAGGCCGAGCGCAGCAAGGAAATATCTCTTTCCATCGTAGGAGAGAACGAACGAGGAGACATTGGAAATCTGGATACGCCAGAAGCGGTCGGCCGGCGTTCCGTAGATGGCACGCAGGATGCTCCTCGAGATCCCGCCATGCGTGAGGAGCACGGTGCGTCCCCGCACGCTCTCGAGGTCGTCCAGGAGCGACTGCACACGTGCGAGGGCATGCTCGTAGGTCTCCCCGCCCGGAGCCGTGATGGAGTGCCCCTCGGCGTCGAGCGCCCACGGGAAGGACCAGCCGCGCTTGTGCGCCTCCTGGGCAGAGAGGCCCTCGGCCTCGCCGAAGTCCATCTCGATGATGCGGTCCTCTACCTGAGGCTCGATGCCCAGGCGCTTCCCGGCTGCATAGGCAAGCTTCGTGCAGCGCTGGAGCGGCGAGGTCAGGATGCGGTCAGGCTTCCAGGTGACGATGGCATCGACGGCACGGCGTGCCTGCTCCTCGCCCTTCGGGCTCAGATCCACATTGCGCCTCCCCGAAAGGGTCTGGTCGAGATTTGCCGTCGTCTGCGGATGGCGCATCACGAGGATGCGCTGGAGTTCCTGTGCCATGCTATCTATTGCCTCTTCCTGTCCTGGATGATCTTCTCGAGCGATGCTATCTCGCCCTCGTCGAGAAGCCTCCATGAGCCATATGAAACACCCTTGAGCTCGAGCGGCCCGAAGCCATCGCGGTGGAGGAAGACCACCTCGTGCCCCACCGCCTTGAGCATGCGCTTAACCTGATGCTTCCTGCCCTCATGTATCGTGAGCCCTACGACGGTCTGGCCGACGCGTATGCCTTCGGGCGTCACGGCGTCCCAGGCCTCGCTTCCACGTTCCGGGAAGTCGACCTCTGCCGGCTGTGTCATCCCGTCATCGAGCTCCACACCCTGCTCGAGCGCACGCCTGTTCTCTTTCGTGATCCTTCCCTCGACGAGCGCCACATAGTGCTTCCAGACATGCTTCGAGGGATGCAGGAGCTGCTGCGAGGCATCGCCATTCGTCGTGAAGAGCAGAAGCCCCGTCGTGTCCTTGTCGAGGCGTCCGACCGGAAAGATCCCCGGATACTGCTTCTGGGGCACGAGCGTGCGCACGCAGGGACGTCCCTGGGGGTCGTCCATCGTCGTGAGATAGCCCCGTGGCTTGTAGAGCATGAGGTAGACCGGATGCTCTGCAATCTCTACCCGCCTGCCGTCGACACATACCACATCGTGGCTCGGATCGACACGGCTGCCAAGCTCTGTCACGACCTCGCCGTTCACGGTGACGCGTCCCGCGGTCATGAGGTCCTCCGATCCCCGCCTGCTGGCGACGCCGGCGCGGGCCAGGAACTTCTGGAGCCTCAAGGGATATTGGAAATCCGTATCCGTCACTCCTCATCCCCTCCTGCTTCTTCCTCGTCGTCTGCAAGCTCGGCACCGTCCAGAAGCTCGCGCTCGTCGTCGATGTCTTCTGCGGTCTCTTCGAGGGTCGATGCGATGGAGCTGCCCGAAAGGCGTTCGCGGATGAAGCGCTTCGACTCCTCGTCGGGAGCGAAGTCCTCGAGCGGCGGCAGGTCCTTGAGGCTCCTGAGCCCGAACTGCTCGAGGAAGGCACGCGTCGTCCCGTAGACGATTGCATTCGCATGCTCGGGCGCACGTCCCAGCTCACGGACCAGCCCCTTCTCGATGAGCGACGAGATGACGGAATCCGAATTCACGCCACGCACGGCCTTCACACCTTCGCGCGTGACCGGCTGGTGGTAGGCAATGACGGCAAGGGTCTCGAGCGCAGCCTGCGAGAGCTTCCTCGTGTCCCAGCTCAGGACATAGCGCTCCACGATATCGTGGTAGGCAGGATGCGTGAAGAGGCGCCAGCCGCCTGCGACCTCGCGCAGCTGGAAGCCACGGTTCGCGTCGGCATATTCTGCAGAGAGCTCGGCAAGCACGCCTGCCGCCTCTCCTGGCTGTATCCCCAGGATCTTTGCAAGATCTACCGCAGAGAGCGGATCTGACGACACGAGCAGGATCGCTTCGGTCGCACCCTTCACGGATGCATCGTCGAGATGTGCGAGATCTTCCACTATGAGTCCTCCTCGAATTCATCGAGATCGGTTGCAGGGTCGTAGGCTGGAGCGCCTTCGACCCTGGAGATCTCGATCGGAGCGAAATTCTCTTCCTGTCTGACGGTGATGGAGCCCCGGTGATAGAGCGTGAGCATCGCAAGGAAGGTCGCGACGACCTTCTCCGGGTCCTTCGAGCCCTCGAGGAGCTCGTCGAATGAGCAGTGTCCGCGGGAGCGCGTGAAGCGGTCGACCGATGCCATGACCAGAGCGAGCGAGATCCGCTTCGGAGCGATATGCTCCGCCTCGAGCAGGAAATGCTCGTGGCGCGAATCGAGGTCGGCACAGATGACCGCAAGGCTCGATATCGTGATGCCCTTCGTATAGTCAGGCATGAGGCCCAGAAACTCGGGGTCGGGGCCTGCCGTTCTCGGCAGCATCCTGCTCTCTGCCTCCATGCGCGACGAGAGTGCAGCTGCCGCATTCCTGATCTGCTTGTAGGCAATGAGACGGGCGATCAGGACCTCGCGTGCCTGTGTCGGATCGAGGTCTTCGAGCCCCGTATCGTCGAGGTCGTCAGGATCCTGGACTCTTGCCGGCTCTTCTGGCACAAGGGATGCCGCCTTGATATCCAGAAGCGTCGAGGCGACAAGGACGAAGTCGCTTGCGACATCGAGGTCGAGGTCGCCCATGCGATTGACCTCTTCGAGGTACTGGTCTGCGACCTCAGAGATGGAGATGGCGCCGATTGCGACCTTCTTCCTCGTGACAAGCTGGAGAAGGAGGTCGAACGGTCCCGAATACCCTTGCGTCTGGACACGGAACGACACGCTCTCACGCCCCCAGAAGCAGGCTGTAGAGCCTGTCCGCCGTGACGTCGAGGTAGATGCCGAGCGGATCTGCATGGAACACCATGGGCACGAGATAGAGGACGATGATGAGGATCGGCATCGCGTACTGCTGGATCGCGTAGTACTTCTGGCGTGCCTCGCCGTGAAGCAGCGGCATGATGATCTTCGACCCATCAAGCGGCGGCAGCGGAATCAGGTTGAAGAACGCGAGCATGAGGTTCACGTAGACATAGCTCGAGAGGATGTAGAGCAGCCAGTACGCCGGGCCATAGAGCGAAAGCGGCAGCACCGGATAGAGGATGTCGAAGAGAAGGGTCCCGATGAGCGCCTGCAGGATGTTCGAGGCAGGCCCCGCAATTGCGACCAGCACCTCATCGCGGTCGGGATGGCGGAGATTGCGGGGGTTGTAGGGCACCGGCTTTGCATAGGCAAAGACCGGCCCTTTGAGGAGGACCATGATGAGAGGCAGGACAATGGAGCCGAAGGGGTCGAGATGCGCCTTCGGGCTGAGCGTGAGCCTGCCCGCATTCTTTGCCGTCGGGTCTCCGAGCTTGTAGGCCACCCAGCCATGGGCAACTTCGTGGACCATGGCAGAGAACATCAAGAGCGCGACGGAGATCGCTGCCGTGATTATTGTCATCAGCTGATACATCGTGCCATCTCCTCCATCTTCGTCGAGGGCTAGATGCGCCGGGAAAGCCAGGCGCAAAGGTGCGAGAGAGCAGTCGAGGCTGCTGCCATGATCAGGAAGTCGCCGCGCAGGCTTCCTCCTGTCGGAAGCGGAAAGACGAGCATGCCGCGCCAGACAGAAGGCACGAAGGCTGCAGCCGCATTCGTGAATCCGACCAGCAGGAGGCGGTTCGTTCCCGCATAGAGCGCAACAGCAAGAACGATAGCCACCCATATGATTGCCATGACCCTGAAGGCCAAAGACAGGATAGGGAGCGCTCTCTCTTTCACTCCTGGCCTGCCTCCTCGATCTTCGTCGAGAGCTCGAGCCACTCGTCCTCGAGGGCCGGAATCTTCTTGCTGAGCGCTGTGTATTCCTTCATGCACTCATCGAACTTCTTGGCATCGTTGTAGAGCTCCTCTGATGCCATCTCAGCCATGAGCTCGTCGTAGCGCTTGCGGGCAGGCTCGAGGGCTGCCTCGACCTCCTTCAGGCGCTTGCGCTCCTTCCTGAGCGCACGGTTGAGCGCATTTCTGGCCTCTGCCTCGGCGCGGCGCTGCTCCTTCGTCTTCACGTTGCGGCCCGTCTGCTCCGTTTCAGGCGCAGGCGCCTTCTTCTGCGGAGCCGCCACGACGCCGGAGCCTTCCTCATCCTCGGCGGCACGTGCCTCGAGCTCTGCCTTCTTCCAGAGGTAGTACTCGTAGTCGCCGTCGTAGATCGTGACCTTGTGGTCGCGGACATCGATGACCTTGTTCGCGACAGCACGCACGAGATGCTCGTCGTGGCTGATGAGGACAATCGTGCCCGGGAAGTCCTTCAAGGCCTCCTCGAGGACATCGACCGAATCGATATCGAGGTGGTTTGTCGGCTCGTCGAGCAGAAGCAGGGGATCTGGCTTCACGAGCATCTTGGCAAGTGCCAGACGCGCCCGCTCGCCGCCGGAAAGGACGCTCACGTGCTTGTCCACATCGTCGCCGTGGAAGAGGAAGGCGCCAAGCAGGCGCCTCTCTTCCGATGTCGTCCAGCCCGGTGCCACCGCATCGATCTCCTGGAGCGCCGTATGCGCAGGATCGAGCTCCTCGAGCTGGTGCTGGGCGTAGTAGGACTCCGTCACGTTCTGGCCCAGCTCGACCGTGCCCTCATCGGGCGTGAGCTTGCCATTCATGAGCTTCATGAGCGTGGACTTGCCGGCGCCGTTCGGGCCCACAAGCGCCACATGGTCGCCACGGTAGAGGCTCACATTCACATGGTCGTAGACATGGTTCGTACCGAACGATTTCGCGACATCCTTCATAGCGATCACGGTATCGCCTGTGCGCGGAGGATCGGGGAACGAGAAGTGGACCTGCTTCTGGCCTTCCGGCAGGATCACCAGCTCCTTCTTGATTTCCTCGATGCGCTTCATGCGCTCCTGCGCCTGCGCTGCCTTCGTCGGCTTGTAGCGGAACTTGTCGACGAAGACCTGCATATGGGCAATCTCGCGCTCCTGTGCCGCACGCTTCGCACGCATCTGCTCGAGGTTGTCCTCACGCTGCTTCAGGTACGAGTCGTAGTTGCCGACATAGGTCTGGATCTTGCGGTTCTCGATCGAAGCCACATGGCTCACACAGGCATCCATGAAGGAGCGGTCGTGCGAGACGATGAGGACTGCTCCATCATACGAGGAGATGAAGTGCTCGAGCCACTGGACGCTTTCGAGGTCGAGGTGGTTTGTCGGCTCGTCGAGGAGCAGCAGGTCGGGATGGCGGAGAAGGAGCTTCGAGAGCGCGATGCGCATCTGCCAGCCGCCCGAGAAGTCGACGGCAGGCTTGTCGAAGTCCTCGACAGGAAAGCCGAGGCCAGCGAGAATCTGGCGGGCTCGGGCATCGAGCTCATAGCCGCCGAGGTGCTCGAAGCGCTCCTGGGCATGTGCATAGTCCTCGAGCATATGGTCGAGGGCAGGCCCTTCCGGCGTGTTCGAGATCTCCCTTTCGAGCTCGTGCACGCGCTTCTCCCAGTGCCTGATCTCGGTTGCCGAATCGATGACCTCCTGGAGAGCTGTCTTCGTGCCGGAGATCTTCGTCTCCTGCTCGAGGTAGCCGACCGTCGTATCCTTCGCGAAGGAGACTGTTCCCTCATCAGGCGTCTCCTGACCCATGAGGATCTTGAGGAAGGTGGTCTTGCCTGCTCCGTTAGGGCCGACAAGCGCCCAGCGCTCGCCAGCATTGAGCTGCAAGGTAGCGGCCGCGTAGAGAACGCGGCCGCCGAATGACTTTGTGATCTTGTCCGCAAGAACTATCACGTGGAAGACTCCTACTTCTGCACGGTCAGATGGATTGCGAATCCAGCGATCTCATGCTTGAAATACACAAGGTATGTCGAGCCGTCCGGATTCTTCACGCGGGAATCCTCGTTGATCTCGAAGCCGCGGGACTTGAACCACTTCTCCGCAGCGTCGATATCGTCCACATGGAAGCCGATATGGCCCTTCGTGCCACGGCCACGGCCGGGACGCATGACCTCGATAAGGTCGCTCGCGAAGACGGAGGCCGGCGAGATGACCTGACGGGCAAGGCCCATAAAGTCGGAGAATTCCTTCACGATGGCCTCGGCCTCCTCGTCAGACGAGGCGTTGATGCCGACATGTGCCACATACATGCCGAAGAGCTGCTTCGGATCTTCGCTTTCTGCCATAGCGTCCCCTTTCTAGACTTTGCCTTAACCAAAGAGTATAAGGTACGGAAAGCACGTCTGCGAAAACGCCACGTGAAGTACAGGGAAGCGCCTGGAGCTGCAGCTTTGCTGAGGTTCTCTCAGCCCTCGAGATGCTCTCGCACAGCACGTCTCGTCTCCGGCATGATGCCGCAGGAGTCGAGATAGGTATCGGCCGATCCATATCCTGCAATGAGCAGGTCCCAGGTCTCCGATATCGCCTTGATGCGGCTCTTGAGCTCGGGGCGCACGCGCATCTTCTCGGGAGGCTTTCCGGACATGACCGCCTTGTCGACCTCGCGGACGCCACCGAAGGAGTAGGAGTAGTCGCAGATGATGTGGTCGCGGTCGACGCCGCAGAGGCCCAAGAGGAGCATGGAGGTCACGCCGGTCCTGTCCATGCCAGCGGCACAGTGGAAGAGCACGCAATCATCTGCGCCTGCCTCTGCGAAGAACTCGAAGATCTCCTTCACGGCAGGCTTGTTCGCGAGTATCGTGCAGTAACTCTCGGCGAGATATCCCGCAGCACCCGTGCGGGGCATGAGGTAGGGATCGCTCATGTTGTAGTCGAAGAGCGGCACATTGATCCAGGAGATGTCAGGATCTTCTGCAAGCGGGCCATCGCCTCGGGCCACTTCGGCCTCTCCTCTGAGGTCGACGACATGCGTGACGCCGTAGCTCTTCAGGAAGTCGCAGTCGGCAGCTGTGGCTGTGTCCAAGGCACCCGAACGGAGGAACCGGTGAGGTAGCGTGAGTCCGCCTTCAGCAGGATATCCGGCAAGCTCGCGGAGGTTGAAGATCGATGTCGCATCCTCGAGGCCGAAGGCATCGCTGTCCTGCGTGCCGGATTCCGCATTCTTGCCATGCCGCTTCAGGAACTCGAACATCGGCAGACCATCCTTTCCACAAAAAAGAGGCCAGCAGCGCTGGCTGCCGGCCTCGATCTTCTGGTGGGCCCAGCAGGATTCGAACCTGCAACCCAGGGATTATGAGTCCCCTGCGCTAACCGTTGCGCCATGAGCCCGAAATAGAGAAAAAGGCGACGGCCTGAGCCGCCGCCCTCATATTCCTGGTGGGCGATGCTGGATTCGAACCAGCGACCCCTTCCGTGTGAAGGAAGTGCTCTACCCCTGAGCCAATCGCCCGTGCGGGAGTGATATTAGCAGATTCAGCCTCTTCAGTCCATCCAGCCGGATGAAATGCAGCGCCTCGCTGCCCTCCCATAGCAAGCAGGCCACTAAGTGGCCTGCGGAGTAATCATGGTGGAGAATAGGGGATTCGAACCCCTGACCTCGTGACTGCCAGTCACGCGCTCTCCCAACTGAGCTAATTCCCCATGCGGTGCGGGAATTACTATAACAGAAGCTCGATTCCGGTCAAGCACGATTTTCGCAAGTTTGCGCCTTCACGCTTTCTCGACATGCCGGAAACCGCTGTCCAGCCCATCCGCTCCCCTGCGCGTGATGCCCTTCAGGCGCTATTTGGCCCGAACACGGCTTACGCACAGGCCAATGTGGTACAAGGACCTAGAAGCTCGATTACACCTGAAAGGAATCATCCTATGACAGAGAAGCAGAAGTTCCTGAAGATCTGGAGCCTTGCCAGCATGTTCGCAGGCCTTGTCCTTGCTATCGTCGGTATCGTCGCTGCCTGCCTCGGCAATGGCATGGCATACGGCGTGCTCGGCGTGGACGGGCTCGTATGCGCCATCTCCGGCTTCCAGGGAGCACGTGCTGCCAATACGCCGTCTCGTACGAAGGGCATCATCCCGATCTATATCGTGGCCTGCGCCCTCGGCGTCGTCTCTGTCATCCTCTATGCCGCAGGCCTCTTCGCACCCAATCCAGGTGTCGTCTTCCCCTTCCTTGCCATCCTCGTCCTCGCCGATGGTCTCACAGGCGCTCTTGCCGGCAACCGCGTCTATCAGGAAAGCCTGAAGTAGCGCTTTCGCGAATAGGTACAGAAAGGCGCCCAGAAGCCTCTGAGAGCTTCTGGGCGCCTCTTTCATGCGCTGTATGTCTGACGCAGCGTCTTTCAGTGCTTAGGCACGCTTCGAGACGATGGCATCCACGAGCTCGTCGACTGCATCGTCGATTGCAATCTCCTGGCGCTCGCCCGTTGCGCGCTCCTTGATCTCGACGACACCGTTCTTGATGCCACGCTTGCCGCAGACGACCTGATACGGGAAGCCGAAGAGATCTGCCTCGTTGAACTTGACGCCTGGACGCTCCTTGCGGTCATCGACGATGACCTCGATGCCATGCTCGACAAGCTCGCCTGCAAGCTTCTTTGCAATCGGCCACACGAGCTCGTCATGCGTATCGAGCGGCACGATCTCCACCTCGTAGGGAGCGACGCTCACCGGCCAGATGATGCCGTGCTCGTCGTGGTGCTGCTCGACGATGGCCTGCAGCGTCCTGCCGACGCCGATACCGTAGCAGCCCATCTGGAACGGCTTCTCCGTGCCATCCTCATCCGTGAACGTGGCGCCCATGGTCTCGGAGTACTTCGTGCCGAGCTGGAAGACCTGGCCGACCTCGATGCCACGAGCGATCTTGAGCGGAGCGCCGCAGTGCGGGCAGAGGTCGCCCTCCTTTGCGGTGATGAGGTCTGCCCAGTTCGAGATCTCGAAGTCGCGCCCCTGCTTCGCATGGATGAAGTGGAAGTCCTGCTCGTTGGCGCCGACAGCCCACCACTCGGAGCTCTTGAGCGTCTCGTCGGCGTAGACCTTCACGTTCTCGGGCAGGCCGATCGGCCCGATGAAGCCCTTCACAAGGCCATACTCCTTGAGCTCATCGTCGGACATCAGGTGGTACTCGCCGAAGACATGGCCTGCCTTCACGTCGTTCAGGTCATGGTCTCCCGGCACGAAGACGACGACCGGACACTTGTCGCCGTCGACGAGGGCAAGCGCCTTGCGCGTGCCTGCCTCGGGGATCTTGAGGAAGGCAGCAAGATCTGCGATGGTGCTGCAGGAGGGCGTCTCTACCTTCTCGAGCTCTCCAGCCTCGCCCTCGACGAGGCTGATCTTGGCCGTTGCCGCCTCGGTGTCTGCTGCAAAGCCGCAGGCATCGCAGTAGCAGATCTCGGCCTCGCCGGCATCGGCAAGCGCCATGAACTCGACGGAGGTGTCGCCGCCGATCTGGCCGGAGTCGGCCACGACCGGAAGGGCCCTGAGCCCGACACGGCGGCAGAAGCTTGCATAGGCTTCCTTCTGCTCCTCGTAGCACTCGCGCATGGACTCGACGCTCGCGGAGAAGGAATAGGCATCCTTCATGATGAACTCGCGGGAGCGCATGAGGCCGAAGCGCGGCCTGCGCTCATCGCGGAACTTGTCCTGGATGTGGTAGAGCATGACAGGCAGCTGCTTGTAGCTCTTGAGCTCGTTCGTCACGAGATCGGTATAGGTCTCCTCATGCGTGGGGCCCAGCGCATACTCGTGGCCATAGCGGTCCTTGAGACGCATGAGCTCGGGGCCATAGGCATTCCAGCGGCCGCTCTTGCGCCAGAGCTCGGCGTCGGTCAGGATCGGCGTCATCATCTCCTGGCAGTCGATCTTGTCCATCTCGTCGCGGATGATGTTCTCGATCTTCAGAATCGATCTCCAGGCAAGCGGCAGATAGGAATAGAGGCCGACCGAGCCACGGCGGATCATGCCGGCACGAAGCAGCAGCTTGTGGCTGGCAAGCACAGCCTCCGTCGGGTCTTCCTTGAGGGTCGGCGCATAGAGATTGCTCATGAGCTTGTAGGTATTCAATGCATGTCCTTTCGGCATCCCACACATACGGGTTTCATTCTAAGCCTTTTGAGCTGCCGGATGGCCCATCGATGCCGCTCTTGGGCACAAGCACATGCCGGCGAGAAGAAAGGCTCCCGAAGGAGCCTTTCTGGAAGTTCCCCTTATTCCTTTGCCTGCGCCTCAGGGAAGCGTTCCTCGATCTCATCGAAGAGCGCATCGACCATCTGGTCTTCAGGCACCTTCTTGAACGGCTTTCCCTCGAGGAAGAGAAGCCCCTGCCCCTTGCCGGATGCGATGCCGATGTCGCAGCTCTTTGCCTCGCCCGGGCCATTCACGACGCAGCCCATGACAGCGACAGAAATCGGTGCCTCGATCTTTGAGAGGCGCTTTTCCACCTCGTCGGCAAGGCCGATGAGGTTCACCTGGCAGCGTCCGCAGGTCGGGCAGCTCACGAGCTCAGGATGGAGACGGCGCATGCCAAGGGCCTGGAGAAGCTCCCAGGCAACGCGCACCTCCTCTTCGGGCTCAGCCGTGAGCGACAGGCGGATCGTATCTCCTATGCCCTCCTCAAGAAGGATGCCGACGCCGACCGAGTTCTTCACGGTGCCCTGCCTGAGCGTGCCTGCCTCGGTCACGCCGACATGGAGCGGAATGTCGGGGAGCTCGCGCGAGAGCGCACGGTAGGTCGCAAGCGTCGTCGGCACATCATGTGCCTTGGCAGAAAGGACGATATCCTTGAAGCCTCGATCCTCGAAGTGCTCGACGAAGGAGACTGATGAGGCCACAAGCTTTTCGGGCAGCGTCAGCTTCTCGTCAGCGTCCACCTTCGGGTCGAGAGAGCCGGCATTGACGCCGATGCGGATCGGGATGCCAGCCTCCCCTGCCGCCTCGATGCAGGCGTCGACCCGCTCCCAGGAGCCGATGTTTCCTGGGTTGATGCGGAAGGCGGCAGCGCCGCGCCTTGCCGCCTCGATAGCAAGCTTGTGGTCGAAGTGGATATCTGCAATCACAGGAAGCGGAGACCGTGCGCAGATCTCCTCGAAGCCGTCGAGCGCTCCGGCATTCGGGATAGCGACACGGATGATCTCGCAGCCCTCAGAAGCCAGGCTCTCGATCTGTGCCAGCGTCGCCTCTGCATCATCGGTCTTCGTCGTGCACATCGACTGCACCGATACCGGCGCGCCGCCGCCGACGGCGACCGCACCTACGTGCACCTGGCGTGTTCTTGTACGTGCTGCTTTCTCGCTCATGCCTGCATCTACCCCACTACGAATCTCAGGATGTCATTTCTGAGTACAAAGACGAACACAAAGAGGAAGAAGGCAAGCCCTGCATAGGAGATGCCGATCTGCGCCTTCTGGGGAAGGTTCTTCCTCACGATCTTCTGGCCGCACTCGATCACGATCTTCCCGCCGTCCAGCGGAGGGATCGGCAGGAGGTTCATGAAGCCAAGCGACATGGAGATCATTGCCATGAACAGCATGAGCTCCCAGACGCCTTCGGATGCTGCCTCTGATGCCATGACCGATATGCCCATGACGGAGGTGGACTCGTTGAGCACCTGCATCGTCTGCGACGGCCTGATGAGCGATATCGCAGCATCAGCCACCTGCTTCGCATAGGAGACCGAAGCCTGGAAGGAATCGGCGATGCTCAGATGCACGGTCTTCGAGGGTGCGACGATGCCGAGCGTCGAAGATGGCGCGCTCTCATCCTGATCGACATAGAGCGTCTGTGCGGCTCCATCGCGCTCGATCTCGAGCGTGAAGTCAGAGCCATCTGCAAGACAGGGCTGGAGCGCCGATACGAGGCTCTGCCAGTCCGTGACTTCCTCGCCATTTATTGCCGTCACGGTATCCCCCGCCTCCAGGCCCGAGACTTCAGCAAGCGAGCCTGAGACGACCTGTCCGATCGTGTTCTCGTTCACGCTGACCGTGACGCCTACAAGCGAGAAGCCAGCCATAAGGACGACGAGAGCAAAGATGAGGTTGATAAGAGGACCTGCGAAGAGCGTGAAGACGCGCGCCCAGAAGCCGTGGCCTGCATAGGTATGGGACTTCTCGGCCGCAAGAAACGATGCAGCATCCCCTTGAGGAAGCCTTGCCTCCCCTGCCTCGGTCGCGCCCGGAAGCGTGAAGTCGCTTTCGCGGTCATACTCCGTAAGGCACTTTGCGTCCCTCTTCACGGTCTGGAAGGCTTGAGGCCAGTCGCGCTGTCCCGGCTTCTCGCCGAGCTCAGGGTTGTAGTAGGGCTCGATTGATGCCCAGTCGACAAGCATCGAGAGCATCCCATAGGCTTCATCCTCGGTGCAGCCAAGCTCGGACGCAGCCTCTTCGGCGCTCAAGCGCCCTTTCTGCTGCACAAGCCAGAGCATGTCGGCCAGACGCTCGTGAGGCTCGCCTTCCATGCCGCAGATGCGCGTATAGCCGCCCAGAAGTATCGGTGTGACGCCGACCTCCGTGCCATAGCGGCGGCTCTTGCGGAACAGCTTGAAGCGGCAGGGCATGCCGAGATAGAACTCGGTCACGCGCATGCCGCACATGCGGGCAGCAAGGAAATGCCCGCCCTCATGGATGAAGACAAGGAATGAGAGGGTGATCAACCCCCAGAAGACAGCAGATGCGACGCTCATGCTAGCGCCTCCTCCCGAGATAGCTGCGTGCAGCTGCACGGGCGCAGGCGTCGACCTCCTCGAGCTGCTCGACACTCTCGACAGGCTCGATCTTCGCGCCATCCATCACGGCACGGACGGTGTCCTCGATATCGAGGAAGCCGCAGGAACCATGGCGGAAGGCAGCATTTGCCACCTCGTTCGCTGCATTCATCACACAGGGAAGCGTACCCCCTCGGCGATATGCCTCTCTGGCAAGCGCAAGGCACCCGAAAGTCTGCATATCTGCTTCGCCGAACGTGAGCGGCTGCTCTGTGCCCCAGGAGACGCGCTCTGCCTCGGGCGATGCCCAGCGTCCAGGATAGCTCAGGGCATAGCGGATGCAGCTCCTCATATCGGAAGCACCCATCTGCGCCTTCACGGAGCCATCGACAAACTCCACCATCGAGTGGATGCGGCTCTGGCGCTGGATGAGGACATGCACCTGTGCCTCGTCCACATCGAAGAGGCGGCAGGCTTCGATGACCTCGAGGCCCTTGTTCATGAGCGTCGCAGAATCGATCGTGATCTTCGATCCCATGGACCATGTCGGATGTGCCAGCGCATCTGTGACGGTCACTTCACGCAGACGTTTGCGCTCCATCCCATAGAACGGACCTCCCGAGCAGGTGAGCCAGATCGTCTGGATGGTGCCCTTCTCCTCCCCCTGGAGGCACTGGAAGATGGCGGAGTGCTCTGAATCGACCGGCACGAGCTGGCCCGGCCGAAGGAGCGGCATGATGAGGTCGCCGCCGACGACGATGGATTCCTTGTTCGCGTAGGCAAGGCGCTTTCCCGCCTTGGCTGCGGCATAGCTCGATTCGATCCCGGCGAAGCCGACGACCGCCGAGACGACGCAGTCCACATCGTCCCTGGTCGCAAGCTCTACGAGCGCTTCAGGGCCGACGAGCACCTTCGTGCCCTCTGGCAGGCCTTCGAGCGCAGCATCATGGGCATGGGCCGGATCGGTCACGGCAATGAGGCGGCAGCCGAACTCGCGCGCTGCGGCTGCAGCGACATCGGTTCTCGTATGTACCGAGAGGCAGACGATTTCGGCCTTGTCCTTGTGATGCCTCACGACATCGAGCGTCTGCGTGCCGATGGAGCCCGAGGCCCCAAGCACAGCCAGACGCAGCTTCCTTCCATCCGGCACCAAAGCCGTCTCAGAAGTCGTCTTCAAGCTCAAAGGATTCCTCCTAGGAAAAGTATGAAATAGGCCGCAGTCGCACCGAAGAGCATAGAGTCGGAGCGATCGAGAAGGCCACCGTGGCCAGGCATGATGTTGCCGGAATCCTTGACGCCGACACCGCGCTTTATCCTGGACTCGAAGAGATCGCCGACAACGCCGCCGATGCCCGAAAGAAGGCCGCCCGCAAGGGCCAGCGGCCACGTGACGCCACAGACATGGAGCGCTGCAGTCAGGAGCCAGACGATGAGAGAGGCGCACATGCCGCCGGCAAAGCCTTCCCATGACTTGTGCGGGGAGATGCGTGGCGCCATCTTATGGCGTCCGATCCTCGACCCGACCAGATAGGCCATTGCATCATTTGCCCAGATGGAGCCCATGACGCCGAAGGCAAGGAGCGCTCCTTCGAAGCCGGGGTCCACATTCCTGATGAGGACGACGCTCGAGAAGAGGAAGCTCGTGTAGATCGGCCCGAAGATCGTCGTCGCGACATCGGCGATGTTCGCACGTGGCGTCACGACATACCAGCCCGCGACAGCGAAGCAGAGGATGATGAGAAGGGCCATGAGCGACTGGTAGCCATTGAACTGCGCAGCCAGAGGGAAGAGCACTGCTGCGCCAAGGCCGATGGCCTCGTTCGGCATCCTGCCAGACATGCGGCACATGCGGAAGAACTCGGAGCAGCATAGCCATGCCATGCCCGCCACGAGAATCATCGTCGCATGAGGGCCGATGAAGAGGCCTGCAAGCACGACGATCGCGTAGATGATGCCGGAGGTCGTCCTCGTCAGGAGCTTCTCCGTGCCGAGGCGCACCCTCTGTCCGCGCAGCGTTCCCGCAATGCGGGCAGGCTCTTTCGCCTGGCGCTTCCGCTCGAGCGAATCGATGCCGCGATCGAGTCCACGGCTCTCCCCGCTGTGTCCGCTCTCCCCCTCATGCCCGCTCATGCGTTCTGGACCCCTCCGAACCGCCTGTTCCTCCCCTGGAACGAGCGGATGGCGCGCAGGAAGTCCCAGCGCGTGAAGTCGGGCCAGAAGACATCGGTTGCATAGAATTCGGTATAGGCAAGCTGCCAGAGCAGATAGTTCGAAAGCCTCAGCTCGCCGGACGTCCTGATCAGAAGATCGGGGTCGGGAAGCCCTGCCGTATAGAGATGCGAGGAGAACATATCTTCATCGATCTCTTCCGGTGCAATGCTCCCGGCACAGGCAGCCTCTGCAAGCTGGCGTGCCGCACGCACTATCTCCTTGCGTGCACCATAGTTCACGGCAAGCGCGAACACCATGCCTGTATGATCGGCGGTCTCATCGAGGCCCTCCTGGAAGACGTCACGCGTCTCCTGAGGAAGCGACTCGATGTCGCCCAGGAAGCGGAGCTTCACGTTCTCCTGGTGGAAGAGCGGAAGCTCATGCACCAGCGTCGTCGCGAAGAGATGCATGAGGAGATCCACCTCATGCTGCGGACGCTTCCAGTTCTCGGTCGAGAAGGCATAGACGGAAAGCACATCGAGGCCAAGCCTGACGCTCGTCGTCACGGCTTCGCGCAATGATGAGACGCCTGCGACATGGCCTTCGGAGCGGTCAAGGCCACGCGCCTTCGCCCAGCGGCCATTGCCGTCCATGATGATCGAGACATGACGCGGGATGCGCGCAAGATCGATATCGGAAAGGGCGATATCGTCTGGCGCATCCGCATAGTAGGCTTGAAGCTTTTCGGAATCGATCTGCACCTAGATCTCCATCACTTCGGCAGTCTTCGTCTTGAGCATAGAGGAGACCTTGTCCACATAGGTATCCGTGAGCTTCTGGATGGCCTTCTTCTCGCGCTTCACGTCGTCCTCGGAGTAGCTGTCATCCTTCTCAGCCTTCTCGTTCGCATCGCGGCGGACGTTGCGGATGGAGACCTTTGCCTCCTCGGCGTACTTCTGGCACTCCCGGACAAGCTCCTTGCGGCGCTCCTCCGTCGGCTGCGGGAACGGAAGCCTGATGCACATGCCGTCGTTCGACGGGGTGATGCCGAGATCGGATGCCTCGATGGCCTTCTCAATCGAGCGCAGGGACGACTTGTCCCACGGCTCGACGACGAGCATGGCGGCCTCGGGGACCTTGACGCCAGCAAGCTGGGTCACAGGCGTCTTCTGGCCGTAGTAGTCAACCATGATGTCATCCAGCACATGCGGGTTTGCCCTGCCTGTACGGACACGGGAGAAGTTGTCCTGGAGGGCCTTCAGGCACTTCTCCATATGGCTCTTTGCGTAATCGGTGATCTCGCTCACTCTATGCCTCCTCTACGACGGTGGTGCCAACCGGCTCGCCACACAGCGCTTTCTTGATGACGCCAGGGGTCTCGATGTTGAAGACCAGGATCGGCATGTGGTTGTCATGGCAGAGCGCCGTGGCAGTTGCATCCATGACCTTCAGGTCCTTCGTCAGGACATCGAGATAGGTGATGGTATCGTATTTCGTCGCATCCGGATACTTCACAGGATCCTTGTCGTAGATGCCATCGACCTTCGTTGCCTTCATGAGGACCTCGGCATTGATCTCGCAGGCACGAAGCGCTGCTGCAGTATCCGTCGTGAAGTAGGGATTTCCGGTGCCAGCCGCAAAGATCGTGATGCGGCCCTTCTCGAGGTGCCTGATGGCACGGCGGCGGATATAGGTCTCTGCGACCTGGCGGATCTCGAGGGCGCTCATGACGCGGCAATCCATCCCATGATGCTCGAACGTATCCTGCAGGGACAGGCAATTGATGACGGTAGCCAGCATGCCCATGTTGTCTGCCTGGGCACGGTCCATGCCCTGTGCCGCTCCTGAGAGTCCACGGAAGATGTTGCCGCCGCCGATGACGATGGCAATCTCCTCGCCGTCTTCCCAGATCGGCTTTATCTCTTCAGCAAGCCTGTTCATTACCTTGGGGTCGATGCCGAAGCTCTGGGAGCCCATGAGGGCCTCGCCTGAAAGCTTGAGGAGCACCCGCTTATACTTGTAGCCGGACAAGATATCCTCCACTCAGCTCAATCCTAAGCGTGCCTTCGGGCACGCAGGTCAATAGGTGATTGTACCAAAGCGGCGCATATATGAACGGGCCCAGTAGGACCAACGGTCTCGCGCCATAAAAAAAGAGCCGGCCCGAAGGCCGGCTCTCATATTTCGAACTACTCGCCAAACTCGAAGCGGTCGAACTTCACGACCTCGATCGTGTCGCCGAGGGACTTGGAGACCTGGCTTGCAAGCTGGCCGACCGTGACGTCGGGGTTCTTGACGAACTCCTGCTCGGTCAGGACGGACTCCTTGTAGAACTTCTCCATGCGGCCCTGAGCGATGCGCTCCTGGATGGCCTCGGGCTTGCCGGACTCGGCTGCCTGTGCCTTGTAGATGCTCATCTCGTGCTCGATGGTCTCGGCAGGGACATCCTCGCGACGAGCGCTGATCGGGTTCACAGCTGCAACGTGGAGTGCGACGTCGTGGGCGAACGTCTTGAACTCCTCGCTGGCGCCGGTCTCAGGCTTCGTGAAGGAGAACTCGACGATGACGCCGATCTTGCCGCCGTTGTGGATGTAGGAGCCGAAGGCGCCATTCTCCGTGGAGCGGGCAACGAAGCGCAGGACCTTCATGTTCTCGCCGAAGAGGTGGATCTGCTCGGTGAGCTCGTCAGCGACGGTCGTCTCGGCCATCGGAAGAGCCTTCAGAGCGTCGACGTCAGCAGGGTTGTTCTCTGCAACGACGCCAGCAAGCTTCGTGGCGAAGCCGACGAACTTCGGGTTCGTGCCGACGAAGTCGGTCTCGCAGGAGAGCTCGAGAAGAGCTGCCTTCTTGCCATCCTCAGAGATGTAGGCAGCGACGGTGCCCTCGTTCGTGTCACGGCCAGCGCGCTTGACAGCCTTTGCGACGCCCATCTTGCGAAGGACATCGACGGCCTTGTCGATGTCGCCGTCAGCCTCGACGAGTGCCTTCTTGCACTCCATCATCGGGGAGTCAGTCATCTCACGGAGCTGCTTGACCATGGCGGCGGTGATCTTGGTTGCCATGTGACCTCCTTAAAGCGTAGTTACTTTGCGGTTTCTAGCTACTTACTCTGCAGCAGGTGCCTCTGCAGCCGGCTCGGCTGCACCTGCCATCTCGGCCTCGGTGATCTGCTCCTTGCCCGTGCCAGCAAGGATTGCGTCGGCAACAAGCTCGGTCAGAAGGGCGACAGAACGGATAGCATCGTCATTTGCAGGGATGCCGTAGTCGATCACGTCAGGATCGGAGTTCGTGTCGAGAAGGCCGACAACAGGGATGTGAAGGCGGTTGGCCTCGCGGACAGCGAGCTCCTCGCGCTTCGTGTCGACGACGAAGAGTGCCTGCGGAAGGGACTTCATATCACGGACGCCACCGAGGTTGCGCTGGAGCTTCTCGAGCTCCTTGCCGAGCACAGCCTGCTCCTTCTTCGGGAGCGTAGCCATGCGGCCGTCCTCGACCATGGCCTCGAGCTCTTCCATGCGGTCGATACGGGAACGCATCGTCGTGAAGTTCGTGAGCATGCCGCCGAGCCAGCGCTCAGCGATGTACGGCATGCCGCAGCGCTCGGCCTGGGTCTTGATGGCCTCCTGAGCCTGCTTCTTCGTGCCGACGAACAGGATGGTGCCACCCTTGGCAGCGGTCTCCTTGAGGAACGTGTATGCCTGGTCGGCATCGATGACCGTCTGCTTGAGGTCGAGGATGTAGACGCCGTTGCGCTCGCCGAAGATATAGGGCTTCATCTTCGGGTTCCAGCGACGCGTCTGGTGGCCATAGTGGCAGCCAGCCTCGAGCAGGGTCTTGAGATTAATCTTGACAGCCATGTTCAAACCTCCATTGGTTCTTCCTCCACGTGATGTCAGCCCCGGAGCACCACCCTCAGCCTGGCTTGTGGCTGCGGGCACCATGGCCTCCGAGTAGTCACGTGTGCGACTTTTGCCGTGCGGACGCACAGCAAGTACTTAGTATAGCAGCGCTTCTGCTTCCCGTCTCTGGCAAATGCTCTCCACGGGTCCTGCATGATTTTTCAGGCGCAGGACGAAAACCTCCACGCAGCCTCCACAGTTTCTATCCTCTCGGATGCGCCGTGTGCGTCGCATCCTTGAGACGGTCGATCGAAAGATGCGTATAGATCTGCGTCGTCGCAAGCGATTCATGTCCCAGGAGCTCCTGGACGCTCCTCATATCGGCACCGCCCGAAAGCAGCTCCGTCGCGAAGGCATGTCGGAGGGAGTGGGGCGTATAGGTCGGATCGATCCCCGCCTCGGCCGAAGCCTCTCTGAAGCGCCTGCGCAAGGCATCGGCACTCATGCGGCGTCCGCGTGCCGAGAGAAAGAGCGCGTCTGTCATCACGGGACTCTCCTTTGCAAAGAGCGGCCGCGCTTCCCTCTCGTAGCGCTCCACGGCGGCAAGGGCGCTTCTATATATGGGCACGATGCGCTCCTTCGAGCCCTTGCCGAAGAGGTGCACAAGCATCTGGTCAGAATCGATATCCTTCCGATCGAGGGCGGAAGCCTCTGAGATGCGGGCGCCAGTCGCATAGAGGAGCTCGAGGAAGGCCCTGTCGCGCAGGCCTTCTGGCGTCTCGGGACAGGCCTCGATGAGACGGTCGGCCTCGCTGTCCGTCATTGCATGGGGCAGGCGCTTTGCGCGTTTCGGGCCAGAGACGGCCTCAGCCGCATCTGTCGCGATCTTCCCCTCGCCCAGGAGCCACTTGTAGCAGGAGCGCAGCGCGCTCAGGTGCCTATCGATCGTCGTCGTGGCATATCCTGCACGCTTGAGCTCGAAGAGATAGCTCCTGAGCTGGCGGTGCGTCACCTCATGCGGAAGCACTCCCTCCCGCTTCGTCCAAGCGATGTAGGCAGCAAGGTCTGTGCGATAGGCCCGCACCGTCTGGGGCGAGAGGTTCCTGATCTCGCCGAGGTACTGCAGGAATTCTTCCGCCTCGTCCGCAAAGCGCGTCTGGTCCTCCGTGCGGGCATCCGCAGCCTCAGTCATGCTTCGTTCTCGAAGAGGTCTCTGCGCTCTTCCATGAAGGCATCCATCTGGGCAATGGCACGGTCGCGGTAGGCCGCATAGCGTTCGCGCTTCTTGAGCGACTGGTCTGCAAGAGGTGGCACGAGACCGAAATTCACATGCATCGGCTGATAGTCCTTCGTCTCCGGATCGGTCGCGTAGGCGACAAGCGCACCGAAGGCCGTCTCGGGCGGAAGCGTGACGAGAGGCTTGTCCGTGATGTCTGCGTAGGTATTGAGCGCCGCAAGCAGGCCCGAAGCGATAGCCTCGACATAGCCTTCCGTGCCGCAGATCTGCCCGGCAAGGCGGATCTTCGTGCCGGGGATGCCGAAGGTACGGTCGAGGACCTTCGGCGAGTCGACGAACGTATTTCTGTGCATGACGCCGTAGCGGAAGAACTCTGCCTCCTCAAGTCCCGGAATCAGGCGGAAGACCCGCTTCTGCTCGGGCCAGGTAAGGTTCGTCTGGAAGCCCACCAGATTGTAGGCAGTGCCAGCCTTGTTCTCGGCTCTCAGCTGCACGGCCGCCCAAGGACGCCTGCCAGTACGTGGATCCTTGAGGCCAACCGGCTTCAAGGCACCGAAGCGCAGGGAATCGACACCCGTGCGTGCCACTTCCTCGACCGGCTGGCAGGCGCAGAAGAGATCTGACTGCTCGAAATCGCGAGCAATCACGCGCTTGGCCGAGATGAGCTCGTCGTAGAACCTCTGATACTCCTCCTTGTCCATGGGGCAGTTCAGGTAGTCCCCTGCGCTCTCTTCCTCGTAGCGCGACTGCGCAAAGACACGTGTGCGGTCGATCGTCTCGGCGTCGACGATGGGGGCTGCTGCATCGAAGAAGGAAAGCGCTGCACCGCCGAGCTTGTCAGACAGTGCCTTGAAGAGCGCATCCGAGCAGAGCGGGCCCGCGGCGATGACAGCAGGGTCTTCCGGCAGCTCGCACACCTCTTCGCGGACAAGTTCGATCAGAGGCTCCGCTTCGACCATCTCGGTCACCGCTTCCGAGAACCCATCGCGGTCCACGGCAAGCGCGCCGCCTGCCGGCACTGCATGCTCCTTGGCAGCAGCCAGGACATATGACCCCATCGTCTCGAGCTCGTGCTTGAGGAGTCCGGCTGCACTCTCGAGCCGTGTCGCCTTGAGCGAGTTCGAGCAGACAAGCTCAGCACAGCGGTCAGTATGATGTGCCACCGTATTGTTCGTCGGGCGCTGCTCATAGAGCTTCACAGGCACGCCCCTATGGGCGAGCTGCAATGCGCATTCCGACCCTGCAAGTCCTGCTCCTACGACTGTGACCGTATCTGTCATCCGTCTGGCTCCGCTTCCATGAGGCGATACGCCTTCTCGCTCGGTGCGAAGCATCCGTCCGGAAGCTTCGTCACGAGCCCCATCTCTTCATAGGATGAGAGCGTATCGGCGACTGTCAATTCATCGAGACCTATCTTACCCGCGAGATCCTGCGGGCGCATCGGAGAGGCCACGAGCGCCGAAAGAACACGTCCCCAGGCTGGCATGCCAGACCGGGTGAGCCTGCGTTCGCATCCATAATCGCTCGAGAGCACCTGCTCGAGGCCGAGCTCGTCTGCGATGAGGCCGCAGCCATTCTGGATCAGATAGTTCGTTCCCTGGGAAGTCGGCGAGAATATCGAGCCTGGCACGGCGTAGACGCTTCGTCCCATATCCATGGCAGCTTCCGCTGTTCCCATGGTCCCGGATTTCCTGCCTGCCTCGCAGACAATGAGGACGGGCGAGAGTGCAGCAATCAGGACATTGCGCTTGGGAAACGTATAGCGCTTTGGCCCTTCGCCCCACCTTTCGAGCGAAATGACACAGCCAGCGCCTTTCCTTGCCGCTGCAAAGATATCATCCGAAGACCTTGGGTAGACACGGTCGGCGCCACATCCTGAGACGATGACCGTACGTCCGCCTGCCTCGAGCGCTCCCCTGCTTGCCTGGGCATCGCAGCCAAGCGCCCCTCCCGAGACGATGCAGAGACCCGCCTCAGCCGAGACCCTTCCTGCCATATGCGCGACCTCGAGCCCATAAGGTGTCGCTCTCCGAGCCCCGATGATGGAGATGCAAGGCCCTTGGAGCGCCTCCGGGTCCCCTATGCCGTATATATGCGGCGCCGTCTCATAGCCTTCTTGCACCAGTGCCGGATAGCCAGCATCATCTGGATCGAGCTCGAAGCGTTCCTCCCCGCTCATCGCAGACTGCCTTCGTCTTCATCTGAGCAGTAGAAGGCAAGCTGGTCTGGCTCGTCCGACCAGAAATAGACGCCGACAAGATGGCGGATGCGCGCATGCTTCGGAGGGAAGATGCCCAGCGCCATCAGGTCGTAGCGCACCGAAGGGACGCGATGGTCTGCAAGCCACAGGAGCGCTTTCCTGCGGCAGCGCCAGAAGTCGTCCGACGTGACCGTCAGTTCTGGTATGGACATCTGCTCTTCGATATCGGCGACAGATACCATGTCCGCAAGGATGGTCTCGCCGTCAAGCGTGCAGCAGATATCCGGCGTATCCTTGCTTCCATCTCCCAGAGAGAGGATGTCTGCCTCCCGGTAGCGGAAATAGGATGCAGCGATGCGTATGCCCTGTTGATGGAGCGAGGCGCCTTCTTCGGTGCCTTCATCTCCAGCATGCCAGAAGACCGCCGGCCTTCCGCCAAACTCCCTGGCTTCCTTTTCGCCCAGCTCTTCTGTGCCATTCCCACGCTCTGCCATAGAGGCTCCCTTCTTTCGCTGAAAGGACTATGGCAGAGACGTCTTGCACAGATGGAAGCCTTCGCTGCCACGGACCTCGCAGGAAACTGGCAGCTACCCCAGAGGTGCTGGTCAGAAGCATGGCTGCAAGCGGCTCAGGCAGAGAAAACATCAGAAGAGCCTGGTGCCCTCCACAAAATTGCTGCAGAACGATGCCCGGTGATAGGGTGTGAGGCCATATTTCCTGATGGCATCGATGTGCTCCTTCGAGCCATACCCCTTGCAGGCATCCCACCCGTAGGCAGGATATTCCTCCGCAAGCTCGCACATGAGATGGTCTCGCGTGACCTTGGCGACGATGGAGGCAGCAGCGATGGCAGCAACGCGTGCATCGCCCTTCACAAGGGTCTTCTCCTTCGGGTGGACATGTACCGGGTTGCCATCGATCAGGACGCAGTCAGGCTCGACACCGCAGGAAGCGATCGCCTCTGCCATGGCACGCCTCAGGCATGCCGACATGCCGAGAGCATCTATCGTCTCGGGCGGGATATGGGCCATGCCGATAGCGATGGCGACATCTGCAATCTCTGCTGCAAGCACTTCCCTCTTCTCAGGCGTCAGCTGCTTCGAATCGTTGAGGCCCCAGATCTTGGGATCTGCCGGCAGGAGGACGGCACCGACGGTCAGAGGTCCTGCTATGGCGCCACGTCCGACCTCGTCGACGCCGATGACAAGCCCAGGGCCACCGAGCTCTTCCTGGAGGGCATACATCTGCTCGACACGCTCACGTTCTGCTGCCTCCTTCTCGTGCCGTCTATCTGCGCGCGCAAGCGCGTCCTGGACCTGCTTTCTGCTGTCATCCCTATACAGCTCTTCGAGGGCGCCAAGCTCCTCGAAGCTCGCCTCATGCAGCTTCCGTGCTATATCGCGTGCAGGCTCTCTCTTCTCCACCAGCGGCTCCCTCTATAGCAGAAGAGGGCCTCATCGGCCCTCTTCCTTCCGTGCTTGTGTGCTTAGGCACGCTTCTCGCGGATGCGAGCAGCCTTGCCGACGCGGTCGCGCAGATAGTAGAGCTTTGCGCGGTTGACCTCGCCGTGACGGACAACCTCGAGCTTGGCGATCTTCGGGGAGTTCACCGGGAAGGTACGCTCGACACCGATACCGAAGCTAATCTTGCGGACCGTGAAGGTCTCGCGTGCGCCTGCACCGCTCATGCGGATGACGTCGCCCTGGAAGACCTGAATACGCTCGCGGTCGCCTTCCTTGATGCGGTAGTGAACCTTCACATTGTCGCCGACGAGGATCTGCGGAATGTCTTCGCGGATCTGCTGACGCTCGATAGCGCGGATGTAGTCCATATTCGTTCCTTGTCTCTAGAGGTGCCGACGCTCCTGCGAACGACACATAGGTTTACACACAAGATGTGATTATACGGCAGGTCTGGCTCCGCCACAACAGAAACATGACTGCAGATAACCTGCACAATCCAAGATAGCACAAAGGGAGGGGCGCTCAGCGCGTCCCTCCCTTCAATCAGTCAGGCGATAAGCCTACTTGGCAAGCGTCTTTGCGCCGCCGTTGGACTCGATCTTTGCCTGTGCCGCAGCAAGACGTGCGATAGGCACGCGGTACGGCGAGCAGGACACGTAGTCGAGGCCGAGGTCGTAGTACATGTGGATGGACTCAGGATCGCCACCGGTCTCGCCGCAGACGCCGCAGACGATGTTCGGGTTGCCCTTGTGGCCACCCTTGACGCCCATTTCGACGAGCTTTGCGACGCCCGGATCGAGCGTTGCGAACGGGTTCGTCTTGACGATCTTCTTCTCGAGGTAGAGCGGCATGAATGCGGACTCGACGTCGTCACGAGAGAAGCCGAGGCAGGTCTGCGTGAGGTCGTTCGTGCCGAAGGAGAAGAAGTCTGCGTGATGAGCGATGTCCTCGCTCATGATGGCAGCACGCGGCAGCTCGATCATCGTGCCCACGGGGATGTCAAGCTCGACGCCGTACTCGTCGGCGACCTTCTTGACGTTCTCCTCGACGACACCACGGACGATCTCGATCTCGCGCTCGAAGCCGACGAGCGGAATCATGATCTCCGGCTTCGGGTTCAGGCCTTGCTTGATGAGCTCGGCTGCTGCAGAGGCGATTGCCTTGACCTGCATGACGTTGAGCTCAGGATAGACGAGGCCGAGACGGCATCCACGAAGGCCGAGCATCGGGTTGGCCTCCTGGAAGGAGTCGAGCTTTGCCAGGAGCTGGCGCTTCTCGGTGCAGTCCTTGCCAGCATCCTCCTCCTTGGTGATCTCGACTTCAAGGTCGCGCGGGTTGTCGAGGAACTCGTGCAGAGGCGGGTCGAGGAGACGGACGATGACGGTCTTGCCGTCCATGGCCTTGAACATGCCGAGGAAGTCACCCTTCTGGGCAGCACCGAGCTTCTCGAGGGAGTCAGCCTTGACGGCGTCGTCCTCTGCGAGGATGAAGTTCTGGATGAGCTGCTTGCGATCGCCGAGGAACATGTGCTCGGTACGATCGAGGCCGATGCCCTCTGCGCCGTTGTCAGCAGAGAGCTGTGCATCTGCCGGGTTGTCGGCGTTTGCACGGACACCGATGACGCGGCCGCGCTCCGGATCCTTGCGGATCTCGTCGGCCCAGTCGAGGATGGTCTCGAGGTCGCCGCCGAGCTCTGGACGTACCAGAGGAACCTCGCCGAGGATGACATCGCCGGTCGTGCCGTCGATGGAGATGACGTCGCCCTCGTGGAGCACGACATCGGTGCCGGAGACGGAGACCATCTTGTTAGGAGCATCGATGTTCAGTGCCTCGACGCCGCAGACGCACGGCGCGCCCATGCCACGAGCGATGACTGCTGCGTGAGAGGTCTTGCCGCCGTGAGACGTCAGGATGCCCTCAGCTGCAACCATGCCCTTGAGGTCGTCAGGCGTGGTCTCCCAGCGGACGAGGATGCAGGGCTTGCCTGCCTCCTTGAAGGCCTCTGCGTCGGCAGAGGAGAAGACGACGCCGCCGGTTGCTGCACCAGGGGAAGCGTTGAGGCCCTTGGCGAGGACATCGTACTTTGCGGACTTGTCGAACTGCGGGTGCAGAAGCTGGTCGAGCTGCTCAGGAGCGACGCGCATGACAGCCTGCTCCTTGGTGATGCGGCCCTCTTCATACATCTGGATGGCGACCTTGAGAGCGGAAAGTGCAGTGCGCTTGCCGACACGGGTCTGGAGCATCCAGAGCTTGCCCTGCTCGATGGTGAACTCGAGGTCCATCATGTCTGCGTAGTGGTCCTCGAGGATCTCGAAGACGTGGTAGAGCTCCTTGCCTGCCTCCTCGAGGCCCGGGGTCTTCGGAAGGTCGGAGATCGGCTGGGTGTTGCGGATGCCAGCCACGACGTCCTCGCCCTGAGCGTTGACGAGGAAGTCGCCGTAGCGCTCGTTGGAGCCGTCAGCAGGGTTGCGCGTGAAGGCGACGCCGGTTGCGGAGGTGTTGCCCTTGTTGCCGAAGACCATGACCTGGACGTTCACGGCCGTGCCGAGATCGTCGGGGATCTTGTTCTGCTTGCGGTAGAGGATTGCGCGCGGCGTGTTCCAGGAGCCGAAGACTGCCTGCTCTGCAAGGCGGAGCTGCAGGTACGGATCGGACGGGAAGACAGCCTTGCCGCCCTCTGCAACCTCGGGATACTTCTCTGCGTCGACGTTGTCGGCGAAGATCTGCTTGAAGGTTGCGACGAGGTCCTTGAGGTCGTCTGCGTCGAGCTCGGTGTCGAGCTTGACGCCCTTCTCGGCCTTCTTGGCGTTGATGGTATCCTCGAAGAGCTGGCCATTCACGCCCATGACGACGTCAGAGAACATCTGGACGAAACGACGATAGGAGTCCCATGCGAAGCGCGGGTTCTGGGTCTGCTTGATGAGGCCCTGGACGGAGTCATCGTTGAGACCGAGGTTCAGGACCGTGTCCATCATGCCCGGCATCGAGAACGGTGCACCGGAACGGACGGAGACAAGCAGAGGATCCTCCTTGTCGCCGAGCTTCTTGCCCATGCGCTCCTCGAGATCCTTGCGGTAGACATCGATCTCGTCGAGAACGCCATCAGGCCACACGTTGCCAGCACCAGAGTAGGCGACGCAGGTCTGGCAGGAAATCGTGAATCCTGGAGGGACAGGAAGACCGATGTTTGCCATCTCTGCAAGGTTTGCACCCTTGCCACCCGTAATCCACTTCGCTTCGTCAACGGTCTTGCCTGCGACCTCGGTCACATTGTTGCCGTTGGCGTCCTTGCCGAAGCGATACACATGCTTCTCAGCCATAGCACTCCTTAAACAACTTGTACTTGCCGTCTATCAAGAAGACGCCTGCCGCAGTTACCTGAGGCAGGTATCCACTGATCACGTTTTTTTAGTATATCCAAGGAATGCAGTGCGCTATGCCAGAATGGTTTTTTAGCCGTTAACGGATTTACACTTGATTTCGTTAACAAGTTGTGATTCTGACATGCTAGCTCTGATTACTGGCGGTTGCGCAGAGCGCCGACCTCCTCGGACGGCTCGACACCGGTAAGTCCGGACAGCACCGTGATGGCCGGACCCATGAGGTCGATCGAAGGGATGCCCCTCGACTCGCAGGCATCGCGGACCTCGCGGCGGAGCGCTGAGGTGCCGATCGTATGGAACACTGCCATCGGGCGGTCGGACTCCATCTGCTCATCCAGGAACTTCTCGACCTCTTCGATCGTGCGGACTCTAGTCAGGCGGACGACGTCGACGAGATCCTTGTCGAACTGCGCCTCGGCTGCGTCTACGACGGCAGAAGCGGTGGTTCCGAGAGAGTCAGAGACAACAAGGACCTTGGCCTTGGGGGGCTGGTAATCGAGCTCAAGAGTGTCCATGCCCGATTCCTCCTTCGAATTCGAACGAATATGTGCAATGCTAGATTAGAGGATATGTCAGGCGGTGCAAGTACCGCACCGCCGAAATGCCCTACTTCTTTCGCGAAAGGCAGCCGATATCGGCGACATCGGCAAATGTCTGCGCAAACTTGTTCAGAAGCTTCAGATGGTTGTTCTTGATGGCCTCGTCCGGATCCATGACAAGGACGTCGTCGAAGAAGGCATCGATGGGCTCGCGGAGCTTTGCAAGCGCTGCAAGGGCGCCGGCATAGTCCTTTGCCGCAAGCGCTGCTGCGACCTCTTCCCTGCCATTCTTGCAGGCAGAAAGCAGGTCCTTCTCGGGATCCGTGAGGATCGACTCATCCACGTACTCGCCGAGCGTTGCATCGGCCAGATGCGATGCACGTGCATAGGCGATGGCAAGGTCCTCGAAGAGCTCAGGCTCGCCCGAGCGGGCCTCGTCGAGAGCGTGTGCGCGCTTCAGGAACTCGTCCGGATCGATTACGCCGACGGCAGAGACTGCCTCGATCGTATCGGGTGCGATGCCTTCGTCCTTTGCGATGGCAGCAAGACGTCCTGCGAAGAACTGCTCGACAGCCTCCTGGACCTTTGCAGCATCGAACTCGAGCCCCTGCTCGGCATAGGCAGCAAGCGAAGCCTCGATGATGGCAGAGAGCGAGACCTGAGGCATCGTGCGGAGCATGGCGATGATGCCGATGGCGCTCCTGCGCAGTGCAAACGGGTCCGAAGAGCCCGTCGGCGGCTCGTCGATGGCGAACATGCCGCACACGGTATCGAGCTTGTCTGCAATGGCGACGCAGCGGCCGACCAGATGGGACGGAATCTCGTCTCCTGCAAAGCGCGGACGGTACTGCTCGCGGATTGCCTCTGCGACCTCATCGGGCTCGCCGGATGCCTTCGCATAGTAGCCGCCCATGACACCTTGCTGGCTCGTGAACTCGACGACAGCCTGCGTCACGAGGTCTGCCTTGGCCAGGTAGGCTGCACGCTCTGCGTTCTTCGTCTGCTCGTCGGTAGCGCCGGCCTCGCGGGCGACAGCTCCAGCAACCTTGACCATGCGCTTCGTCTTCTGGAGCACGGTGCCGAGCTTCTCCTGGAAGACGACCTTGTCGAGCTTGTCTACGTAGTACTCGAGCGGATGCTTCAGGTCCTCCTCATAGAAGAACTTCGCGTCATCGAGGCGTGCACGCACGACGCGCTCGTTGCCGTCGACGACCGTATCGGAGACCTTGGGGTCTGCGTTCGAGACGACGACGAACTCGCGCGTGAGCTCTCCGTCCTTGTCGTAGATCGGGAAGTAGCGCTGGTTCGTGAGCATGGACTCGCAGATGATCTCATGCGGGACCTGGAGGAACTCCTCGTCGAACTTGCCGACAAGCACGGTCGGCCACTCGCAGAGGTTGACGACCTCGTCGAACGTGCGCTTCGGCATGTCCACGTGGGCGCCTCCGCGCTCTTCCTCGACCTTGCGGACGCCCTCGAGGATGGCCTCGCGACGCCTCTTCTCGCCGAGGACACCGGCATCTTCGAGAACCTTCTCGTAGTCTGCGGGCGTCTTCACGACGTGCTCGCCCGGGCCGAGCACGCGGTGTCCGCGTGTCTTGTTGCCGCTCGTGACGCCGGCATAGGTCACCGGCACGACCTCGTCGCCCAGAAGTGCCACGATCCAGCGGATCGGGCGCACGAACGTCTCATGCTCAGATCCCCAGCGCTGGCTGCGGTAGTTCGGCCACTCGAGGCCAGCAATCGTGTCATGGCCAAGAGACGAGAGGATGCCTTCGGCTGCGCGGGACGGCACGGACTTCTCTGCCCACACATAGGTCTTTCCGTCCTTGTCCTCGCGCACGGCGAGGTCCTCGGCTGCGAGGCCGAACTTGCGGGCAAAGCCCTGGGCAGCCTTCGAAGGCTTGCCGTCCTTGCCGAAGGCGATGGCAGCATTGGGGCCACGCTTGATCTCGTGGACCTCTTCGGTCGCCGTAGCGACATCCTTCACCTGTACCGTCAGGCGTCTCGGCGTCGAGAACGTCGTGACCTCCCCATGGGAGAGCCCCTCGGCGTCAAGCCTCTTGGCGACAAGCGTGCCAAGCTGCTTCTGTGCATTCATGAGCGGAGCGCTCGGCATCTCTTCGGTGCCGATCTCCAGCAGAAAGTCCTTCGTTTCAGCCATCTAGGCCACCTCGCCTTCCTGTGCCTTGTTGCGGTTGGCTACGTGCTCGAGATAGGACTCGCAGCAGAGCTTTGCGAGCGTGCGGACACGTAGGATGTAGTTCGCGCGCTCCGTCGCCGAGATGGCGCCACGCGAATCGAGGAGATTGAAGGCATGTGAGCACTTCATGACGCAGTCATAGGCAGGAAGCGGCAGCTCGCGCTCTAGGCAGGAGTGGCACTCCTGCTCGTAGTCATCGAACTTGTTCCTCATCATGTCGACGTTGGCGACCTCGAAGTTGTAGGCCGAGAACTCGACCTCGTTCTCGTGGAACACGTCGCCGTAGGTCATCGGCGTGCCATCCGGCAGATAGCTCCAGACGATGTCGTAGACGGAGTTCTTGCCCTGGGCATACATGGCAATGCGCTCGAGGCCATAGGTGATCTCGACAGGCACAGGATCGACCTCGATGCCGCCAACCTGCTGGAAGTACGTATACTGCGTGACCTCCATGCCGTCCATCCAGACTTCCCAGCCAAGGCCCCAGGCGCCAAGCGTCGGGCTCTCCCAGTCGTCCTCGACGAAGCGCACGTCGTGCTCGGCAGGATCGAGGCCGATGGCGGCAAGAGAGCCGAGATAGAGGTCCTGCGAATCCTCAGGGCAGGGCTTCAGGACGACCTGGAACTGGTAGTAGTGCTGCATGCGGTTCGGGTTGTCGCCGTAGCGGCCATCGGCAGGACGGCGGCAGGGCTGCGGATAGCAGGTCCTCCAGGCGTCCGGACCGAGCGAGCGCAGAAGCGTTGCCGTATGGAACGTGCCTGCACCTACCTCGGAGTCATACGGCTGCATGACGGTGCAGCCCTTGTCTGCCCAGTAATGCTCGAGTGTCAGGATCATGTCCTGGAATGTGAGCGCAGAGGTGCCCATGACATATCTCCTTCGTATGTGTGCGTGCCTGCTACAGAGAGCCGGCATCCGATAGCGGCCAGAAGATGAATAGCCCATGCGAGGTGATGGAGCTGACCTCGATGGGACCGAAGTAGCGGGAGTCGAGCGAATTGGTCCTGTTGTCCCCCATCACCCAGACGCAGCCTTCAGGAACGGTATAAGGGTACTCTATGGAGCCTGCGTTCGCAGACTGCATCGTAAGAGGTTCTGTCGGCTTGCCTTCCGTATAGGGCTCGTCGAGCGCCTCGCCGTCCACATAGACGACGCCGTCCTTGAACTCTACCGTCTGGCCTGCCGTGGCGATCACGCGCTTGATGAGCGTGGACTTCGAATCCTCAGGATCGATGAAGGTCACGATGTCTCCCTGCTTGGGAGAGCTGAAGTGGTAGGAGATCTTCTCTCCGATGAGCCTGTCGCCGATCTGGATCGTGTCGAGCATCGAGCCCGATGGCACCTCATAGACTTCCGCAACGAATGTCCTGAACGCCAGCGCGCAGCCGATCGCTATCGCAATGACGAGGATCCATTCCAGGAATTCGTTGTGTTTCGGGGCATCTTCGCCCGTATCAGCATGGCGTGCTGCCATCTCGCTTCCCCCTCTCGGTGATTTCATCGATGAAGCGCTGCTCATCCGGCGTTAGTTCAGCATCCTCGAGAAGGTCTGGCCGCCAGGCAGCCGTACGCTCGAGCGAGCTTCTCCTTCTCCAGGCATCTACCTTGCCGTGATCTCCGGACAGGAGCACATCGGGCACATCCATGCCCTCGAATGATGCAGGACGCGTGTATTGGGCGTATTCGAGAAGACCATCAGAGAACGACTCGTCGAGTGCGCTCTTCTCGTCTCCCAAGGCGCCTGGCAAGAGCCTCACCACGGCATCCATGACGACGAGGGAGGCAAGCTCTCCTCCGGTAAGCACATAGTCGCCTATCGAGAGCACCTTGTCTGCCAGCGTGTAGCAGCGCTCGTCCATGCCTTCATAGCGTCCGCAGACGAAAAGGATCCGGTCCTGTTCCGAGAGCTCCTGGGCAATCTCTTCCGTGAAGGTCTCTCCGCAGGGAGAGAAGAAGATCGTATATGGCTTCTCCTCATGCATCTCGGAGACGGCATGCACCGCCTCGAAGATGGGCTGCGGCTTCATGAGCATGCCCTGGCCGCCCCCGAAAGGAGCATCGTCCACCGTGCGGTGGCGGTCATGCGTCCAGGTGCGCAGGTCATAGGCAGAGAAATCGAAGACGCCCTTCTTGCGGGCGCGCCCCAGGATGGAGGCACCAACATAGGGCTCGAACACTTCGGGGATGACGGATATTGCTTCGAAGAGCACTAGTCCCCCTCCTCGGGAATCGTGCCTTTCGGCACATGCACCTCGATGCTGCCCGAAGACGGTATCTCGGACACGACATCAGGTATGACGGGAAGCAGGATCTCTCCGGCTGAAGTCCCTCTCACGACCCATACATCATTGGCAGGGCCTGTCAGGATCTCCTCGATCTCGCCGAGGTCGCCATATCCAGGATCTTCGACACGCCTTCCGATGAGGGCGTCGAGGTCCATGAAGGCAAAATTGTCAGGGAGGTCGTCGACGGAGACGAGAAGGGAGCGGCCGACCAGAGCCTCTGCAGCCCCAAGATCGCTTACGCCGTCCAGAGCTATGCGCTGTCCGCGCCCATCCGATGCGCATGAAAGGACCTTGTGCCAGCGCGGACCCTTGAGCCGGGGCGGCACGACACAGACAGAAAGCCCTTCATGCATAAGAGAGGGAAGGCCGTGGACGGGAACCGTCACGACCTCCCCCTTTTTCCCGTGCGCTTTGACGACACGGGCTATCACGCGATAATCGGGCATGCCCTAGCCCAACACCTCTACCTCTACCGACGTACCGACACGCTGACCGAGCGCACGGGAAAGCGTGCGGATTGCCTTGATGGTGCGGCCCTTGCGGCCAATGACACGGCCTGCATCGGCAGCAGCGCAGCTGACCTCGATGAGCGTGCCGGACTCGGAGTCCGTCACATCGAGAGAGACTGCATCCTGATCGTCCACGAGTCCGCAGACGATATACTCCACCAGGTCCGCAACCTTGTCTGAGGGCATCTCGACGTCGGCCTCGGTCTCGTCCGTGGTCTGATCGATTTCCTCAGCCATGAAACTACTCAGCCTTTGCAGCCTTAGCAGCAGCCTTCTTCGAAAGCTTTGCCTTCTTCTCAGGTGCAGGAGCGCCGGTGCGCACGATGTCGATGAGGTGAGACACTGCGCTGGAGGGCTGAGCGCCCTTGGCGATCCAAGCGTCGACCTTCTCGAGGTCGAGCTCGATGGTCTTCGGGTTGGTCAGCGGGTTGTAGCGGCCGACCTCCTCGATCAGGCGGCCATCACGCGGGCTGCGGCCGTCAGCGACGACAACACGATAGTACGGACGCTTCTTGGCACCATGGCGGGCCAGGCGAATCTTAACTGCCAAGGCAAAACTCCTCTAGACGCGCGGCCCTCTGAGAATGTAGGGATGATGGGCCGCATTGGCTCTATACAGCAACTGTAAATTGTACGACTCTCAGGCATGCATGCAAGGTGCAGTTTTTGTGGAGCAGCCAGCGACTTTGCGCCGATTTCACGCTTTCAGGCCTCTGAGGGGAAGATGTTAAGCGTAGCTTAAGCTGGGCCACGTACGATACGCGACAAGTTCCACAGCGTATGGCCTTGCTCTCACGGCAGGAAGGAATGGCCTCATGAATGTACTGGTAATAGAAGACGAGCGCAAGCTTGCCGATGCAATCGTTCGCATACTGACCGACGCCGGCTACAACGCCGAAGCAACCTATGACGGACAGAGCGGCCTGACCTATGCCGAAAGCGGACTCTATGACCTCATCGTCCTTGACCGCATGCTTCCGGGCATGGATGGCATCGAGCTGCTCCGCAATCTCCGCCATGAGAAGAACTCCACCCCTGTCCTCATGCTGACGGCACGCACCTCGACGGAAGACAAGGTCGAGGGCCTCGACGCAGGTGCGGACGACTATCTGACAAAGCCATTTGAGTCTGCTGAGTTCCTGGCACGTGTGCGTGCCCTTGGCCGCCGCCAGGGCGCCGTGATGCTCGACGAGGCGAACTTCGGCGACCTCACGCTCGACCTCAATACGCACGACCTCTCCTGCGGCACGAAGTCCGTGCACCTCTCCGGCAAGGAGTTCGAAGTCCTGAAGCTTCTCATGAGCTCCACGCAGCGCGTCGTCTCCAAGCAGGACCTCCTGACCCGTGTCTGGGGCACTGACGGCGAGGCTTCCGAGAACTCTGCCGAGGCCTACATCTCGTTCCTCCGCAAGAAGCTCAACCATATCAATTCGAAGGTCCAGATCACGACGCTGCGCATGCTTGGCTATCGTCTGGAGATGTTCGATCAGGAGTAGCTCAGATGCTCAAGAAGCTGCATAAGCAGTTCGTGATCGTCACGGTTCTTCTCGTAGGGCTCATACTCGTGGGTGTCATGGGTATGAGCCTTTATTCGACCTATAGCAACCAGCAGCAGATGGTGCATGAGAGCCTCGAGCACGTGCTGCATGAGGTCAACTCCGCTACAGGTTCGACGAGCATCAGCCTCGGGAAGGACAGCCCGCGCCCCAACATGCTGACGGCAGCAGTCAGGGTCGAGAGCGATGGCACGATCACGGGCTATACGACGACAATCGCCCAGCTCACGGAAGATCAGCTCGAGGACACGATTGCAAAGGTCCTGAAATCGGGACAGTCTTCGGGACACATCGCAGACCAGCACATCCAATGGCAGTCCACAAGCAACTCAGATGGCACGACGACGATTGCGCTTGTCGAGACCTCGATCCTCGATGAAGCATTCTCGCGCCAGCTTGTATCTGCTGCTGTCATCATCTCGAGCGCTCTTGCCGCCCTTCTCCTTATCACCTGGTATCTCACGAAGTGGATGCTGAAGCCGGTGCAGGAGGCATGGACCTCGCAGAGGCGCTTCGTCGCCGATGCCTCGCATGAGCTCAAGACACCGCTTGCCGTCATCCTGGCGAACAGCCAGATTCTTCAGGCTGACAAGAACCTGCCCGAGGACTCGAGGCGCTGGGTAGACTCCACGGCCGACGAGGCGCAGCAGATGGCATCGCTCGTGAACGACCTCCTGACGCTTGCCCGTGCCGACGAGAACGGTGCTGCCACGAAGGGCAAGATGCTGCAGGAGACGCTCGACTTCTCCGATATCGTGGACAACGTCGCCCTCGAGTTCGATGCGATGGCATTCGAGCGCGGCTGCGAGCTTGAAAGCACGATCGAGCCAGGCCTCAAGGTCAAGGGAGATGCTCAGTCCCTGAAGCGCCTTGCCAAGATCCTCGTGGACAACGCGACGAAGTATGCTGCCAAGGGCACGGTCGTAACCTTGAATCTCAAGGACGATTCCGGACACGCGGTCCTTTCCGTCAACAATCTCGGCACGCCAATCGACCCCGAGGACCTTCCCCATGTCTTTGAGCGCTTCTACCGCTCTGACAAGGCGCGCACCCGCGAGACAGGCGGCTTTGGCCTCGGCCTTGCCATTGCCCAATCCATCGCCCAGACGCATGGTGGTACGATTGAGGCCGCAAGCGACAAGGAGCACGGCACGACCTTCACGGTACGTCTGCCCGAGACACGGTGATATGGACAGCCACAGCAAAACCAATGCAGGAAATCACAGGACCCTCCCCACATGGGAGGGTCCTGCCATAGGGCTCTTGGATCTCGATGCCTTCTTCGCATCCGTCGAGCAGCTCGACCATCCTGCCTGGCGTGGCAAGCCCGTGATTGTCGGAGGAAGTCCCCAAGACCGCGGTGTCGTCTCGACCGCCTCCTATGAAGCAAGGAAGTACGGCGTCCATTCCGCCATGCCTTCTGCCACTGCCCAGAAGCTCTGCCCCAATGCGATATGGACGCGCGGCCATTTCGACCGCTACCGCGAGCTCTCCCACAAAGTCATGGCGCTCATCCTCGACGAGACGCCGCTTGTCGAGCAGATGTCGATCGATGAGGCCTTCTTCGATATCACGCCGGGACGCTATTCGAACGAGCACCCTGTGCTCATTGCCGAGCGGCTTCAGGAGCGCGTGGCTGCGCTTGGCATCACCTGCTCGATCGGCCTTGGAACCTCGAAGACCGTAGCAAAGATTGCCTCAGAGGCACGAAAGCCTCGCGGCCTTACGCCAGTCTATCCAGGCACAGAGCAGCGCTTTCTTGCTCCCCTTCCGCTGTCGCGCATGTCAGGCATAGGCGCTGCCACCGAGCGCAGGCTCAGATCCTTCGGCATGAGAACCCTGGGCGACCTCGCACATGCCGACGACGAGGATCTCTCAGCGCTCTTGGGGCAGTATGGATCCCAGCTCAAGCGCCGCGCACAGGGACTCGAGCTTTCTCCCGTACGTCCCTTCGTGCAGAAGCGCGAGCCGAAGTCGGTCTCTGCCGAGCATACGTTTCCGCATGACCTCACGACAGAGCATGACCTTCTGGCGGCCATCGATCTGGCAGCAGCACGGTGCGGCACCCGTCTGCGTGCCCAGAAGCTCGAAGGCACCGTCGTGACGCTGAAGCTCCGCTACCATGACCTCAGCTACCACACGGCACAGACGCCCGTGGGACGCGCCACAGACGACGAGCATGTCTTCGGCCCTATGGCACGGCGTCTCCTTTGCCAGATCTGGCATGAAGGCACAGGTGTCCGTCTTGTCGGCGTCGGCCTTTCTGGATTCGGACGCGAGGCAGAGCCCCAGCAGCTTGCGCTCAACCTTGACGGCGCTCCCGAGCCTGCAGCGCCGCGTGACCTCCACGCACTGTCAGAAGCGGCAGACGAAATACGGCGCCGCTTCGGAAGCAGCGCCGTATCATATGGCCGCGATATGAGGCTCAAGGGAAAGGACGTGCCAGAACGTCCTGACGACGAGCTTGGAGGGGACTAGGCCTCCTTCGGCTCCTCTTCCCCATCTTTCTCGAGTCCGAGATCGATCCTCGGTGCATCGCCCCAGAGGCGCTCGAGACGGTAGTACCTGCGCGTCTCCTCATCGAAGATATGGATGACGACAGGACCGTAATCCATGAGGATCCAGTGCTTGCCGTCACGCCCCTCGATGGAGATGGGGTCCTCGGCGCAGTTCAGGCGGACCTTCTTCTCGATCTCGTCGACGATGGCATCAGCCTGATGGGCGTTCATCGCGGAAGCGATCAGGAAGTAGTCGCACATATCCGAAAGCTGCGTGAGGTCCAGAAGCGCAATGTCATATGCCTTCTTGTCGTCAGCTGCCGCAGCAGCGACCTTCGCAAGTTCGAGCGGTGTCACACTCATGCATGTTCCTTTTCTACAAGTGCGTTGTATATATCGACCGTGCCGGGATAGAGATAGCGCCGGGTCTCGATCACATAGACGATGCCGCCTGCAAACGACGCCCAGAAGACCTCATCGAGCGGCGCTGTGCCGACAAGTCCGCGTATATTGTCTATACCCGGATAGGGCTTGCGCAACGGCTCTATGCCATCGGCCACAAAAAGCACCATATCGAGGTCCGACATGTCGGCAGCCCCTGTGGTGTGGCGAGAGATGGCCTGCCAGATGCTCTGAGGAAGCTCGGGATAGCGCTGTGGCAAGGTACGTGCTGCGATGAGGCCATGCAGGAGCGGCTCGCATTTCTCGAGCGGCGCGTCCAGCTCTATGCCGAGATGCTTCGCCTCTTCTATCTGCGCTTCATGCGTCTCAGCCTTCACCCAGTCATGCAGGATGCCGGCACAGCGTGCCTCGAAGCAGTCCACACCGTAGACCCCTGCCATCCACTCGGCAGTCCGTGCCACCGAAAGCGAATGGGCAAGGCGCTTCGGCTTCTCTGCAAGCTGCGCCTTGATATCGTGCTCGAGCTCTGCTATCTCTTTCCGCTGCCCATCCGTATAGGGGATGCTGCAGCGCGGTATGTTCCATGCCTTATCTGGCATATTTCCCTGCCTTTGCGCCATAGAGCTGATGCTTGTGGAGATACCCTGTGACGGAGTCCGGCGTCAGATAGCGCAGGCTCTGTCCCTTGGCCACCCGCTCGCGCAGATAACTCGAGGAGATGGCAAGAGCCGGGACCTCGAGATAGATCACATGGAAGTCGATGCCAGAAGAATCGATAGCGCCGGCAGCCTTGTCGAGGTTGTAGCCGGGCCGTGTTGCCCCCACAAGCGTCGCATTCTCGGCAATGCTTGCCGAGTTGTTCCAGCGCACGATGTCGGCAATTGCGTCGGCTCCCGTGATGAAGTAGAGCTCCACATTCTGAGGATAGTGCTCCTTCAGAAGACGGAGCGTCTCTGAGGTATAGGTGATGCCAGGGCGGTCCACCTCGAAACGGCTTGCCACGAAATGCGGGTTGTCCGAGGTCGCCAATAGCGTCATCGCGTAGCGGTCCTCGCCCGAGGCAATCTTCTTGCCCTGCTTGAAGGCAGGGCTTCCTGCCGGCATGAAGACAACAAGATCGAGATTCAGGTCGTCATACGCCTGTTCCGCAGCGACGAGGTGTCCATTGTGTATCGGGTCGAAGGTGCCGCCCATGATGCCAAGGCGGTAGGTCCTCGAGGGGTCCTGGCCGAGCTGCGGCAGATCGAAGCGCTCCTGTTCCATAAGGCTCAATCCCCTCCCGCTCAGAAGACAAGCATCTCGTCGCGGTGCACAAGCGGCGCACCTTCACGTTCAGGAAGGAAGCGCTCGATCACATCGAGCTTGAGGCCGTGGATGCGCATGACCTCGTCAGCTGAGTAGCGCGTGATGCCTCGTGCCACGAGCATCCCATCCTCCGCACGGATGTCCACGACATCTCCTGCCGCATACTCCCCTTCTGTGGCTATGACACCTGCAGGAAGAAGGGACGAGCCTCTGTCGACAAGCGCATGGACTGCACCCTCATCCACCGTGAGCGTTCCCTGGGGAACGCCTGCAAGGCCGATCCAGAGCTTGCGGGCGCCTTCATGCGCAGCGTGTCCGGCAAAAGCCTCGAAGCGCGTGCCGACCTTCTTGCCGTGCACGACATCGACGAGCACGTCCGCCTTTCTGCCTTCGCATATCGTCATCGGTATCCCGGCAGCAAGCATGGCTCGCGCAGCCCTCAGCTTCGATGCCATCCCTCCAGTGCCGAAGGCAGACCCTGCGCCCGTAGCCCCTGCGAGGATCTCGGGCGTGAGCTCCTCGACACGCGGAATGAGATTGGCTTCGGGATGGGTGGAGGGGTTTGCCGTATAGAGGCCCTCCACATCAGAGAGGATCACATAGAGACTTGCCCCCACGAGGGCCGAGACGATGGCGCCGAGCATATCATTGTCGGAAAACGAGAGCTCTGCGACAGAGACCGTATCGTTCTCGTTCACGATGGGGACGACGCCGAGCTCCAGGAGGCGCTCGAAGGTGTTTCTCGTATTGAGATAGCACTCCCTGTCGACGACGTCCCTTCTTGTCATGAGCACCTGGCCCGCAGCATGTCCGCTCTGGGAGAGAACCTCTGCGTAGATCTCCGTGAGAGCTGCCTGGCCAGCAGCACAGCAGGCCTGAAGCGTCGGCAGGTCCTTCGGGCGTGCCTTGAGCCCCAGGCGCTCCATGCCGGCGGCAGCAGCGCCAGATGACACGACGACGACCTCATGCCCTTCGTCCATGAGACGCGCCACCTGGCTGCAGAGGCTGCCGATGAACGCACGGTCAGGTGCGCCTGCGGCATCCACAAGCGTGGAAGAGCCAATCTTCACGACGATGGGGCCTTGTCCTCCCACGCTATTCGTCCCCCTCGATGAACTCCTCGACGACCTCGTCGTCAGAGTCCTTGAGCTCAGCGTACTCATCGTCGTGGTCCGGGCTTTCGTAGGTGAAGGCATAGCCCAGGATGCGCACCTCGTCGCCGTCCTTCACGCCAGCCTTCTGGAGACGCTCGTCCAGGCCGATCCTCTCGAAGCGGTGCATGAGGTAGGAGATGCCCTCCTCGTTGTCCCAGTCGGTCTGGATGACCATGCGCTCGACACCGACGCCCGAGACGCGCCAGACATTGCCGCCGAGGTTCTTGATATCGATGCGGCGGTCGCGGCGGCGCCTGTCGGCCTCCCAGTCGCGGATCGGCTTCTCTTCAGCTGCCTTCCTGGCTTCCTCTGCCGCCTTGCTCCTGAGCTCGAAGACCTCTTCTGCCGTGGCATCCATGAGTGCATCGATGCCGGCACCCGTCACGCAGGAGACGGCAAAGAACGGATATCCCGCTTTCTCGGCTGCAGCACGGACGCGCTCGACATTCTCTTCGGTCCCCGGCATATCGCACTTGTTCGCGACGACGATCTGGGGACGTACAGCGAGGTCCTCAGCATAGGCTGCGAGCTCATCGTTGATGACCTCGAAGTCATGCACAGGGTCTCTTCCCTCATAGGAGCCAGTCACATCTACGACATGCATGATGAGGGCGGTACGCTCGATATGGCGGAGGAACTCGTGCCCCAGGCCCTTGCCTTCGCTTGCACCCTCGATGAGGCCAGGTACATCGGCAACGACGAAGGAGTGGCCATTGCGGGCACGGACCATGCCGAGGTTCGGGACAAGCGTCGTGAACGGATAGTCGGCAATCTTCGGACGGGCTGCGCTCATGCGGGCGATGAGCGAGCTCTTGCCGACAGATGGCATGCCGACAAGGGCAGCGTCTGCCATGAGCTTCATCTCGAGCTCGATCCAGTGATCCTGCGAAGGCTCGCCCTTCTCGGCAAAGGCCGGAGAGCGCCTGACGGATGTCACGAAGTGGATGTTGCCACGGCCTCCGATGCCGCCAGGGGCTACGACGACGCGCTCGCCGGGATGCGTGAGGTCTGCAATCTGGTAGAGCGGCTTCTGCGTCTCATGGTCGAGCTCGCGCACGACGGTGCCGAGAGGCACCTTGAGGATCAGGTCCTCGCCGTCCTTGCCGTGCTTTCTCGCTCCCTGGCCATGCGTGCCGCGCTCTGCCTTGAAGTGATGCTTGTAGCGGTAGTCTATGAGCGACGAGAGCTGGGGGTCCGCCTCGAGGATGACATCTCCTCCTCGTCCGCCATCTCCGCCGTCAGGCCCGCCTTTCGGCACATAGGCCTCGCGCCTGAATGACATGCATCCAGCGCCGCCGTTGCCGCCTTGTACGTTGATATGGGCAAAGTCAGTGAACATCGCCCCTCCTTGTATCGTGCTCTACTCAATCGAGTATATCGGTTGTCGTTCTATCTGCCCCGAAAACGTCTTCGAGAAAAGAAAAGGGACCCTCGGAAGGGTCCCTTCAGCAATGCGTGTCCAACAATTGCTACGCGGTGGTCGCCGTACGGACGTGCACCATGTGCTTCTTGCCCTTGGTGAACTCGACGGTGCCAGCCTTGAGTGCAAACAGGGTGTAATCCCTGCCGCAGCCGACGTTCTCGCCCGGTGCGATGTGCGTGCCGCACTGACGAACGAGGACCTCGCCCTCCTTCACTGCCTGGCCACCAAAACGCTTGGTGCCGAGACGCTGACCGCGGGAATCGCGGCCGTTGCGAGAGGAGCCGCCGCCCTTCTTATGTGCCATGAGAGTACCTGCCTATCTGCTTGCTATACCGAACGGAATTTACTCGGCCGACTCTGCAGACTTTGCTGCAGCCTCGACGGGGAGAGCCTTGATGCGGATCCTCGTGAGGTTCTGACGATGGCCACGGGTGCGGTGATAGCGCTTGCGCTTCTTGAACTTGAAAACGAGCTGCTTCTCACCCTTAAACTGCTCCAGCACCTCGGCGGTAACCTTCTTGTCGGAGAGGGTGGATGCGTCAACAGTGACCTCCTGGCCATCGTTGAGCATGAGGACGTCAAGCTGGACTTCGTCGCCGGGCTGGGCATCGAGCTTCTCGATGTCGATGATATCGCCCTCGGCAACCTTGTACTGCTTGCCGCCAGTTGAAACGATTGCGTACATGTGTGAACCCTTCATTGCTGATTTGAGTGCAACAGCTAGCTATTCTACTAGCGCTCAGAACAATCGTCAATCAGAAAAAGTCAGCTAGCTGCGGTTTTAGTGCGAAATGTGAACGTTCCTTCATGAGATGCCTTTTGCGTAACAAAGAATAGCCCTCCTGCATGCCATTCCTGTCTAAAGATTTCGGCACTCCACAGCTTCACCACGCACCTCATCTGCTAGGAAAGCGTGATATAGCCATCTCCTTCATCTTTCGGTGCTTCAGGAAGCGTTGCCTGGGCAAGAGGCACGATCCTGGGCTGCTCTTGCTCCTGGCGCTCGGGCGCTGCCTCCCCGCCCTGCGCACCTGCCAGAGCAGAGACGAACTCCTGGATATTGCTCCAGATCTCAGGCATGTCACCTGCAAGGTGCGTTTCGACAGCCCAGGCGGAAAGCACAGTTCCTCCGTAGGCGACAGAAGCCTTCAGGGCCCAGCCGATGCCAGGAACTGCCCCTGCAAGCGTGCGGGCAATGGCACGATAGGCAAAGCCTGCACCGAAGACGCCCGCAAGATCTGCCGCTGCCTCGGGGCCGGGCTTCTTCCCATAGACGCCCATGAGATCGAGTGCCAGGCGCTCCTGCTCGGCCAGCATGATCGGAAGGTCCGAGCCTGGGATGAGCGAGATGGCACCGACACCCATATTCGCCAATGCGCTCTGCCGAACAAGCGCAGAGGCGACAGCCTTCCTGCAGAACGGGAAGGCAGCGGCAAGGAGGATGCGCTCCTCCTGGGCAGCAAGCGCAAGCGCAAGCTTCGAAAGGATGGCTTCCTCGCCTGCAGCAGCCACGATATCGACCGTGTCCTCGAGCTCGCGCGGCAGCTCCTGGGGAGCCTCGAGCGCAGACGGGACGACGAAGATGCAGCCGCACTTCCTGCGTACGCAGGCAAGCGCAATCTGGGCCGCCTCTTTCGGCTGCGTGCCGACAAGCACGACTGCCAGATCGGTATCGGCATCAGGTGCCATCTCAGCCCTCGAAGAGAGATCCCAGACCAGGACATGCGCGCGCGCGGTCTCAGGCACGAAGCAGCGCTTCATTGCAGAGATCTCGTCGGCAGGAGCACCAGCGCCGACAAGCACCTCGACCTTCACGCTGGACTCCGAGCGGTCCTGCGCCATCTTCATGGCGCCGGCAACCTCGAATATCCTGCTGAAGGGTATTCCTTTGCTCTTGGCCACAATGCCTCCGATCCTGAAGTCCAGGCCTTACGCGGACTTCGTCCTGTTCCGCCATATCGACTGCACGACACCCACCGCCGTGATCTGCGCCAGCATCGACGACGAGCCGAAGCTGATGAAGGGCAGCGGGATGCCCGTGATGGGCATGATGCCTATACACATACCCACATTCTCGAGCACCTGGAACGTCCACATGGCAACAATGCCGACAAGCACGAGCTTTGCAAACGTCGTCTCCACCTTGAGGGCAAGCGCAAGCGTCGAGAAGATGAGCCAGCCGAAGAGGCCCAGGAGCACGAGCGCGCCCAGGAAACCGAATTCCTCCGAAAGCAGGGCAAAGACGAAGTCGGTATGGGCTTCAGGCAGAAATCCTGCAATCGTCTGTGTCGCGTTCTCGACGCCCTTGCCGAAGAAGCCGCCCGAGCCGACAGCGATCTTGGCCTGCGCCAGGTTGTAGCCGTCTCCTGTCGGGTCGACCGAAGGGTCGACGAAGACGATGAGTCGTTTCAGCTGGTATTCCTTCAGTATATGAGGCAGTCCTTCCGTCATTGACGTGGCGATGATGAGGGCAGCACCGATAACGATCAAGGCGATTGTCACGAGCACCCAGCTTCTCTTCGCGCCGCCGCAGATGATGACGCAGGCACCCGAGAAGAGAAGCACGAGGCCCGTGCCCAGGTCAGGCTGCGTCATGATCAGCACGAACGGGAAGAGCAGGGTCCCGCAGAGCTTCACGTAGTCCCTGAGCGTCTCTATCCTGCCGTTGTATTCCGCTGTCACTGATGCCATGAGGAAGATCGTCACAAGCTTTGCGATTTCCGATGGCTGGAAGCGAAGGCCGATGCCGGGAATCTGGATCCAGCCCGTCATGCCCTTGGCAGAGACGCCGATGAAAGGAATGCTCGGCAGGAGCAGCAGCACGGCGTCTGCAACCATGAGGGCCGTGCGCATGTTTGCAAGCGTGCGGTAGTCATAGCGCCAGATCATGAAGGCGACGATGCAGCCGATGAGCACACCCATCGCCTGGCGCGGGAGGGAGGCTTCCGGTATCGAGAGCGAGGCTGACCACTGAACGACAAGTCCATAGGCCACAAGGAGCATTGCCGGCACAAGCTGGGAGAGATAGACCTTCGATGCGATGCCAGAGCCGCGCCGGACGGTCGCGTGCCTGCCGCCTCCGTGCCTGCCATGGCTGCCGCTCAGAGCATGCGCCATCCTGTCGAAGAAGCTTTCCTGCGACCTGGGCGTTCTGTACTGCATCTTGTCCTCCTCTCTCCCCTAGCGGGCACCGCTCGTGCTGCTTGCATCGGATGTATCCGGCTCGTTGTAGATGGCACCGAAGACGTCACGCACACCACGCATGGCAGAGTTCTCGCCGTAGCCGCCTTCCTCGACAACGCAGGCGCAGACATACTTCGGATTCTCTGCAGGAGCATAGGCCACGAACCAGCCGACCGGGTCCTTGCCATTGACCTCGCCCGTGCCGGTCTTTCCTTCGACAGAGACGGAGAGCGAGCTGAAGTGGGCAATGATGTTCGTCGATTCCTTCTCGAGCACGCCGCGCAGGCCCTTCTTGATGGTCGAGAAGTAGGTGGCATCCTCTGTCGGCGAGAGCGCAATCTCGGGCTGGTATTCGACGACCGTGCCCGAGGCTCCCTGCGCCTGCACGCCCTTGAGCACATGCGGGCGCCAGATCGGGCCTTCATTCGCGATGCCTGCATAGGCGCATGCCATCTGCAGAGGCGTCACGAGCAGGTCGCCCTGGCCGATGGAGAGGTTCGTCTGGTCGCCGCCCATCCATGTGCGGGTGTTCTCGTCGTAGGCGCTGTAGTACTCGTTCTTCCAATCGGCATCAGGCACGCGTCCTGACGCCTCGCCCGGAAGGTCGATATCGTAGGTCGAGCCCAGGCCCCACATGCGCAGATGATCCTGCTGGGCTTCCGGATTGTCGGAAAGATAGAATGCCTTGCCGATCTCATAGAAGACGACGTCGCACGAATACGTGATGCCTGTCTCGATCGTCATTGTTCCATGTCCGGACTTCTTCCAGCAGTACTGGCCATATGCCTCGCCGAAGCCCGTCCAGAGGCCCGCGCAGTAGTAGGTCGAAGTGATGGTCGCGATGCCATTCGAGAGCGCAGCGAAGCTTGTGAGCGGCTTGATCGTCGAGGCAGAGCAGTACTGGCCCTGGATGGCACGGTTGATCAGAGGATACATACCCTCTTCAGAGTTCAGCGCATTCCAGTCGTCGTTCGATATGCCACCGACAAAGACCGACGGAGAGAATGAGGGCGCCGAGGCCATGCCCAGGATCTCGCCGTTCGTGACATCCATGCAGAGGATGGCGCCTGCCTTGCAGTCCTTGTAGCCAAGGTCGTTTGCAACCTTGATGGCATGGGCAAGGCCACTCTCGCAGCCCTGCTGGATCGCAAGGTCGAGCGTCAGCAGCACATCGGAGCCTGCCTGGGGATCGACCGTCGTCGAGTACGACGTGACACTGCCCGAAGCATCGACGTAGACCGTCTGCTCGCCACGGACGCCCTGAAGGACATTCTCGTATTCGTATTCGACGCCTGCCTGGCCGACCGTATCTCCTGACTCGTATTCGATGGCACCCTCATCGGTCGAGGTGCCCGATTCCGCCAGCTGGTCGCTCGTGACCGTGCCGACATATCCCAGAACCTGGCCAGCAAGAGAGCCATACGGATAGCTTCTCTGCGTCCTTTCCTGCACCGTGACGCCGGTGAAGAGATCGGGGTGCTCTTCGAGGTAGGCCACAACGCGGATGGAGACATCGACCATCACGGGACGGGCAGACTGGGCGCCTTCCGAGGAATCCTCGATCTTCCTCTTCACGGCCATGCGGGGCATACCAAGAAGGTTGCCGAGAAGCTGCATCTCCACGTCGTCGTTCTCGACCTCAGAGTCTGCGACAACGGTGAGGCTCGGACGGTTCGTCACGAGCTCCTTGCCATTGCGGTCGAGGATGCGTCCGCGGGGAGCGGCAATCGAGATGGTCCTCGTGCGGTTCGATTCTGCCTGGGCAGCATACTCGTCAGAGGAGACGAGCTGCATGGACCAGAGACGTGCAAGGAGTACCGCGATGGCGCCACCGGAGAAGATGCCGAGGCCCATGATGCGGTTCCTGATCGTCGTATCGCCGGAGTCATCGTTTCCGCCCGCTGCACGCGGAGCCGAGCCGCCGATATCGAACTTGAAGCGCATCTCCCCGCGCGAGAAGAGAAGCACGAGGCCCGCCACGACGATGATCGAGACGAGCACGAGGATGATGATGGTGGAAAGGCTCACAGCTAGATCTGCCGCCCTCTGGTGCCGAGATGTCCCTGGCTGCGCCTGCGGGTATTGCCAAGCGTTGGCATCTTCGTCCCGAGGCTGCGATTCAGGGTCGCGCCCGAAGACTGCGGACGCGAATAGAAGAGATAGAACGGAATGGCAAAGAGCGCCGTCAGGAAGAAGGACGGCAGGCTCCTTGTCAGAATCACATCGATGAATGAGGCGCTCGAGCCGGTCAGGAGCATCGCGAGCCCATAGAGAAGGCTGACTGCGAAGCAGCTGATGAGGCCATTCACGAGCGCTGCCCCCGGGTCGTCATTCAGCTTGTTCCTTGCCTCGATGCCGAGGATGTAGGAGGAGAGCGTCAGCAGGAATGCCATGAGCCCCATCGGGCTCGACGCACCCAGGTCATAGACGATGCCTGCCGCAAAGCCCATAGCGACACCGGTAGGGCCGCCGACCGTGAGCGCGAAGGTCGCAGAGAAGATGAAGGCAAAGTTCGGATGCCCGTTTGCGATCGCGATATAAGGAGCCACGGCAAGCTGCAGCACGAGGCAGACGATTCCCAGAACGAGCGCATCGTGACGATATCTGTTCGTGTCCTGTATCTGCATGAGGTCTCCTGCCTTGCCTACTGGGAGCTCGACGTCGAGGAAGAAGGCGTCGTCGTGGAAGATGATGTGGACTGAGATGTGGTCTGGGACGTGCTCGACGAAGAATCGGATGCCGAAGAGTCAGATGTGCTGTCCGATGAAGAGTCGGACGAGCCATCAGACGATGAGTCAGATGAGGAATCGGTCGAGGTCGACGTCTTCGAAGAAGCTGCCGACGAGGTCTCCTGCGAGTCCGCAGCTGCGATGTCTTCAGCAGTTGCCGCCTGGTCCTCTGTAAGCGACGTGATCACGAGGACTTCCTCGTAGCTCTCTGTCTTCGTGAAGGGCTCGACCGTGATCGTGTAGTACATGGCGCCGTCGTACTTCTCGACCGAGGTCACCGTGCCAAGAGGCAGGCCCTTCGGATAGACGCCTCCGAGGCCCGAGGTGACGATGATGTCACCGGCATTGACGGTCTGGTCGGTCCTCACGAGGTTGAGGCTCAAGGTGCCATCGGCAGAGCCATTGAGCATCCCCTGTGCCCTGCTCGACTGGATCATGGCGGAGACGCCCGAGTTCTCATCCGTGATGAGGCGTACCGTGGCAGTCGTGGCGCTGACTTCGGATATCTGGCCGATGACGCCGTAGGAATCCGTCACCGGCATGCCGACAGCCAGTCCTGACGAGCTGCCCTTGTCGAGCGTCACCGTGCGGGACCAGTTGTCATACGACGCATTGATGATGCGTGCCGCGGTCGACTGCAGGTTGTAGGTATCCTTGAGGTCGAGCAGCGCCTGCAGGCGCGTTGCGGTCTGCTGCGCCTCCTCGAGCTCGGCATTCTCTGCCACGAGCTGCTTGTTCTCCTCCTGCAGCTGCGAGAGCGTCTCCTGGTCTGCCGTGAGGTTCGCGAAGATGTTGCCGAGACCCTGGAACGGCTGGACCGCAACAGATCCGATGCAGCTTATCGGCATCGTCACGGTCTGCCAGACGGTACGGGCAGCACCGAGCGCGCCGACATCGCCCATGCGGCAGCTGACCGTGAACATGATGACGGAAAGGGCCAAAAGGACTATAGCGAGACGGCCTCCAGAGGAATTCTGGCCTGTCCTCTGGAAGCCATGCGGAGCACCATTTGCGGGCATTCTTCAGATCCTTGGTCTACAGGCCGGCACTCTGGACGAAGCCGCCGGAAAGGGCATTCGCTTCGAGGACCTTCGCGCAGCCATTGACAACGTTTTCGAGGGCCGTGGGGCTCACGTTGACGGGCACGCCCGTCTCTTCGCGCAGACGCTGGTCGAGTCCGCGCAGCAGTCCGCCACCGCCCGTGAGGAGGATGCCGTAGTACATGAGGTCGGAGGCTAGGTCGGGCGGCGTCACATCGAGCGCATCCTTGACGGCCTTCGTGACCTCGTCGAGCGGCTTGTCGAGTGCACGGCGGATCTCCTCGGACTCGATGCGCACGGTCTTCGGCATGCCCGTGAGCACGTCTCGGCCGTTGACCTCGACGTCGAGCTCCTCGGCAAGAGGAGCGGCAGAGCCGACCTTGATCTTGATGTCCTCAGCCGTGCGCTCGCCGATAGAGAGGTTGTAGGCATCGCGCACATGCTCGAGGATCGTGCGGTCGAATTCGTCTCCTGCGGTCCTGATGGACTGCGAGACGACGATGCCGCCCATCGAGATGACGGCCACTTCTGTCGTGCCGCCGCCGAGGTCGACGATCATCGATCCCGTCGGGTCCTCGATCGGCAGGTCGGCACCGATGGCAGCAGCCATCGGCTCCTCGATCAGATACGCCTGGCGGGCACCTGCAGAGATCGTTGCCTCGAAGACAGCACGCTTCTCGACGGACGTGACACCCGACGGCACGCAGACGACGACGCGGGGACGCGGCGACCAGGGATACTTGCGCTCGCGCGCCTTCTCGATGAAGTAGCGCAGCATGACCTCGGTGACATCGAAGTCAGCAATGACGCCGTCCTTCAGCGGACGCTCGGCGATGATCGATCCCGGCGTGCGGCCAATCATGCGCTTTGCATCGGAGCCGACGGCAAGGACACGCTCCTGCTCCTTGTCGATTGCGACGACGGAAGGCTCGTTCAGGACGATGCCCTGGCCACGGACCGAGACAAGCGTATTTGCGGTGCCAAGATCGATGGCAAGGTCTCCGCCATACTCACCAAATATGGAGTCGATAAAGGACATGTCTTCCTATCCCTGATATTCCCTATGTCTAGTTCCGCCGAAGACGCTTCTAAGAATTGCTCGAGACGGAATCATAGCTCAGCTGGAGCGAAGAGACCCTCCAGCCGATGCCGTCGCGGACGAGCGTGACCGTATAGGTCTGGGTCGTGCCGGAAGAAAGCGTAGCGGTCACGCGGGCCGTCGAGCTGTCCATGCTCTTGTCGAGTCCGTCGACAGAGATCGTGGCGCCAGAAGGCAGGATGTCCTCGATGGCAGCACGCTCAGAGTCGGAAAGGCTCGGCGCCATGAAGCTTGCAGGATCGTCGCCCGATGCCTTCGAATTGAAGAGCGAGGTGATGACCGTCTCCTGCGTAGGCCAGCCATAGCCACGCCAGTACGCATAGGCACCGACGCCGCCGACGACCACGACGACGATCAGGAGCACGAGGAAGACCTTGAGGCCCGTATGCTTCTTCTTGCGGCGGACCTTGCGCTCCTTCTTGTCAGCCTCGACGAGGTCCTGCTCGGAGACAGAGAAGAAGCCGGTCTTCTCAGGCGACGGCATGAACTCCCCCGACTGGCCGAGGGGATCGAGCGGATCGAACGTGTCCTGGGACGTACCATAGCCAGCAGCAGCAAGCAGGGCATCGGTCTCGGAAGGATTGTTCGCCTGGGTCGAAGCGACAGCGCGCTTTGCGGAGTCGTAGGCAATCTGCATGTCGGTCGGCAGGATATAGGTGCCATCGGCCGTTGCATGCGCGAAGGCATCCACAGCCTCGCTCATGCGGTTGGCAGCGACATATGCCATGCCGAGCTCGGAGTAGATGGCGTTCTGGTTCTCCATCGGCGTCGCGAAGTCGAGTGCGGTACGGTAGGCCTCGACAGCATCGACCGGACGGTGCAGTGCGATGAAGCAGGCACCGAGTTCGCGAAGCGAGTACGAAGGATCCGGGTTGCTCTCGTCGATGGCGGCGTTCCTGAAGGCGATGCCGGCATTCCGGACATCGTTCTTCATGCGGTATGCCTCGCCGAGGGCCACATAGGCCTTGTATGCCTTGGCATAGGACTGGTCCTGGACAGCTGCGTTGAGGCTGGCGATTGCCTCATCCGGCTGGCCTGCGGCCAGATAGGCGCGGCCACGGTTGCAGGAGAGCGCTCCCACCTTGCCGTAGGAAGCGTCTGCCAGAGCCTTGCCATAGGCGTCAGCTGCCTCGGCATACCTGCCGAGCTTCATATAGGCGTTGCCGAGCATATGCTCTGCTGCGCCATTTGCCTCTGTTGCATCTATTGCCTGATGCAGGAGAGCAACGGCCCCGTTCCAGTCGCCCTGCTGATAGGCCGCCTTTCCTGCTTCATATGCCTGCTGGTTCATGCGTCACACCTCCAGGTGCTGCTATGCGTGCCCTTATTCGTCGACGATGCTCACAGACTCGAGCACGTCTCCTGCCCTCAGGCTCTTCTCGACGTCGAGGCCCTCGATCGTCTGGCCGAAGACCGTGTAGTTCGGGTCGAGGAAATGCTGCGGGCCAAGGCAGAAATAGAACTGCGATCCAGCCGAATCGGGCATCTGCGAGCGTGCCATTGCAAGCGCGCCATCCTCATGGCTGTTGCGCGGATTCACATCCCACTCGTGCTTGATGCTGTAGCCAGGACCGCCCGTGCCGGGCATGCCATCAGGTCCGGGCTTGCCTGCTGCTACATCGGCAGAGCTCATGTTCCTCGTATTGGGGTCTCCGCCCTGGATCACGAAATCCGGCACATAGCGGTGGAACTTCGTTCCGTCGTAGAACCCCTTCTCTGCAAGCTCGCAGAAATTGGCGCAATGGATGGGTGCGCCCTTGCAGTCGAGACGCACCTTGATCGTGCCCTTGCTGGTCTTGAATACAGCAACTTCCGTTCCCTTGAGCTCGCGCTTTGGGACATAGACGCTGTTCCTATTGAAAAAGCCCATCTGAACCTCCCCGGCCCTGTGGCACCTTCATACAATTCTTCCATCTTCTGATAGTACCAGCACGGCGCGTCTTTCACACATTCGGCAGAGACATTGCGGGGAAATGAAAGCTATTTCTCCTGCGGCTGCCATCCGTCATAGCTCTGATCGAAGAGCTGCGCATAGGAGTTCGAGCCATCCGTGCTCTCGCTCGAAGAGAGCGGAGCGAGGATCGTGTCGGCAGATTTGTACGAGCCGGACTGCGCCCTGTCCCAGGCCTCCATAAGGCCATCGGACCAGTTCCTGAGCCACGAGCCCAAGGTCTGGAGATTCGTGACATCGTCGGCGTACGTGCCCGTGCTCACATCCACGTCCCCGATATCGGAGATGAGGTTCGAAAGATCCAGGGCATTCTGCTTTGCCGTCTGGTAGTCGGTCGAGATGTCCTTCGAGGAATCCTGGACATCTGCCTTGAGTGCGGTCTCGCTCTCCTCGAGGCTCTTCCTGATGTCTCCGAGCTGCTCCCAGTAGCCCGAGATGGCTTCATAGGTCTGGGCGTCTCCGGACTCCACATCGGAGGTATCGATGCCCGTATCCTGTCCTGCAAGCTTGTCGATCTCGCCCGGGTAGCCTGCCTTCGATGTATCAGCTGCGGTCGTGGCCTTGATGGAGTAGGCATTCGGGTTCCAGGGCTGCGTGATTGCGAGGATGCCGCCGCCTACGAAGACAAGGGCTGCGACAAACGCAAGCGTGAAGACACGCCTCCTTGGCAGGCGCTCATTGGCAGACGTCGCAGAGAACGGTCCATCTGCCGTAGGGATGGCAGAGATGATGCGCGGGGTCTCAGGCGCTTCCTTAACGTGAGCACCTTCGCAGGTGACTTCCTCGCCGTCGTCTGCATCCGCCTCATCTGCGATACAGGGCATGCCGCACTGGGGACAGACATCGGCTCCTTCGGGGATGAGGGCGCCGCAGCTCGCGCAATAGCGCCGGTCCGGATGGGACACATGTGCCATAGCCGTCAGATCGGCATGGCAGGCTGGGCAGACATCCAGACCGTCTTCGATATGCGTTCCGCAGAATGGGCAGATCAAGCAATCCTCCAAATCACGATTCATATGCTGAAGCGAGACTGTAGCACTCTCCCCGAAGATGGGACCATGTCACACAAGTTGTCCAAGAACATAAGGCAGAATTCCGCCTTCTGAAATGTAGGCACCCTCGCTCGGCGTATCGACACGCACGAGCGCACGGAAATCGATCTTCTCGCCGGATGGCTTGACAGCGCTTACAGCAACCATCTTTGGCTCCGGAAGCCCCTTCGAGAAGTCGATTGGCTCGACCGTGATGCGCTCCGTGCCATCGAGGCCTAGCATGCCTGCTGAGACACCGTCCTCGAACTGGAGCGGCACGATGCCCATGCCGATGAGGTTCGAGCGATGGATGCGCTCGAAGCTCTCTGCGAGGACGGCCTTGACGCCGAGGAGTGCCGGACCCTTGCCCGCCCAGTCGCGGCTCGAACCAGAGCCATACATCTTGCCGGCGACAACGACCTCGTCCTCGTTCTGTGCCTTGTAGTCCATAGCGGCATCGTAGATGCTTGTGACCTCATCGCGCTCGAAGTCATAGGTGTAGCCGCCCTGCCTGCCCTGGGCAAGGGCATTCTCGAGCTTCACGTTCGCGAACGTGCCTCTCATCATCACCTCATGGTTGCCGCGCCTCGTGCCGTAGGTGTTCCACTCGTTCTCGGGCACGCCATGCTCCGTGAGATAGCGGGCGGCAGGAGAGCCTTCGGCAATCGTGCCGGCAGGAGAGATGTGGTCGGTCGTCACGAAGGCGCCCAGGAGTGCCAGCACGCGTGCGTCCTTCACCGCGCGCACTGTCTCGTGCTTTGCATCCTCGAAGTAGGGCGGGCGGCGCACATAGGTCGAGCTCTCGTCCCAGGCATAGGTTGCAGAGGAAGATGCAGGAATGGCCTTCCATGCGTCCGAGCCTTCGAAGAGGCCCTCGGCCGCCTCCTCATAGAGGTCTCTCGTGAGCACCTTTGCAAGCACATCGCGGATCTCTTCATCGGTAGGCAGAAGGTCGGAGAGCATGACGGGCTTGCCGTCCTTGCCGGTACCCACCGGCTCCTCAGAGAGATCGGTGTCGAGCGTGCCGACAAGCGAGTAGGCAACGACGAGCGCAGGCTCTGCAAGATAGTTCTGTGCGACATCGGGCGAGATGCGGCCATCGAAGTTCCTGTTGCCCGAAAGGATGCTCGTGAGCTCGAGATCGTCTGCATGCTCATGGAGGGCAGGCGCAATGCTTCCGGAGTTGCCGATGCAGCTCATGCAGCCAAAGCCGCAGGTGAAGAAGCCAAGCTTCTCGAGTGGTGCTGTGAGGTGCGCACGCTTCAGGATTTCGAGCGTCGCATGGCTGCCCGGAGCCATGATCTTCTTGACCCAGGGCTTGGGCTCAAGGCCGAAATCCGTGGCTTTCTTCGCGACAAGGCCTGCTGCCACCATCATGGCAGGGTCGGTTGCCGTCGTGCAGCTCGTGATGGCAGCAATCGCAAGCGCGCCATGGTCGAGCTCGCACATCCTGTCGCCGAACTGGAGCGCCATCTTCCCCGTCTCGGGCTTGTGGCCATGCTCGGCAGACGACTCCTCGAAGCGGGCCTTGAGCCCCGGAACTGCAACGCGGCGATGGGGGCGTGAAGGTCCTGCCAGGCAGGGCTCGACGGTCGAGAGGTCAAGCGCATAGGTGCGTGCGTAGTGTGCGTCGCGCTCGCCGAGCATGCCCTGCTCGCGCAGGTATGCCTCGATGAAGGCGATCTCTTCAGGATCGCGTCCGGTGAGCGCCAGATATTTGAATGTCTGGGCATCCACCGGGAAGAGCGTCGTGGTCGCGCCGTACTCCGGCGTCATGTTCGCGATGCAGGCACGCTGCGTTGCTGTGAGCTCGGCCACGCCCGGTCCTGTGACCTCGACGAGGGAGCCGACGACCTGTGCCTTGCGGAGCAGCTCGCAGACCGTAAGTGCACAGTCCATGCCGGAGATGCCATCGCGCAGCTTGCCCTCGAGCCTGAGCTCGACGACTTCAGGCACGAGCATCGTGATCGACTGGCCAAGCGCTGCCGCCTCTGCCTCGATGCCGCCGACGCCCCAGCCCATGCAGCCGATGCCATTGACCGTGGTCGTGTGGGAGTCCGTGCCGACAAGCGTGTCGAAGCACGCCATCTCCCCCTCGCCCTGCCAGAGCGCATCGGTGCCGACGACCTTCGAGAAGCGCTCCATGTTGAGCTGGTGGCAGATGCCCTCTGCAGGAGGGACGACCTTCACATTCTCGAAGGAGCGGCTTGCCCACTTCAGGAAGGCGAAGCGTTCGCGGTTGCGCTCTGCCTCGATGCGCTCGTTCTCGGCGCGTGCGCCTGCACAGCCTGCCTCTTCTGCAATCACGGAGTGGTCGATGATGAGGGTCGTGGGGATATGGGGGTTCACCTTCTCGGGATCGCCGCCACGTGCCGCCATCGCATCGCGCATGGCAGCGAAGTCGACGAAGACCGGCACGCCCGTGAAGTCCTGGAAGAGGACCCTTGATGGCATGAACTCGATCTCCTTGCCCTGGGCACCCTTCTCCCCTGCCTCGAGGATGCGGGCACACATGAGCATGGCTTCCTCATCCGTCTTGGCACGGCGCACGACATTCTCGAGGAGGATCAGAAGCGCTCGGGGCAGCCTCTCGGCGCCAGGAATCTTCGACACGATGGTCGCAGCCCGCGAGATGCCACCTGCCTCGATCTGCTTGGGCTTCCTAGCCTCTCGTACGGCTGCTGACACGGCTTCTGTGCTGAGCATATGCGACCTCGGCCTTCTTCACGACGTATGCAAGACGTCCTTCATGTTCGATGCTCTTATCGAAACGGCGGTACAGGAGGGCAAAGAGAACGAGCGCCAGCGCTCCTGCACTGAAAAGGTACACGACCATCCAGGGCGTGAGCGGCTCGATCATGAAAAAGTTTCCGAATAGCAATGACCCGCCAGCGATTGCAATGATGATGGAGGCGATAAGGGCGCAGCGCAGAGGCGTGAGCGGACGCGAGATGCGCCAGATGAGGCCGACGCCGACCATGCAGACGAGAAGCAGGCACAGAGTCGAGGTCTGGGCGAAGTCCCAGCCCATCAGAGGCTCCATCATCATCGTGACAGCGATGATGAAGACGATCGCGATAGATCCAGGGAGCGAACGGGCAAGCACGTTCGTCAGGAAGTCGCCGTGCAGCCTCTCATGGTTCGGCTCGAGCGCGAGCACGAACGACGGATAGCCGATGATGAGGCCTGAGAAGAAGGATTCCTGGATCGGCAGGAACGGGAATGGCGGGAAGAAGATGCAGATGAAGCAGAGGGCAATGGCAAAGCCCGTCTTCACGAGGAAGAGGGAGGCCGAGCGCTGCAGGTTGTTGATGGAGCGCCTGCCTTCTGCCACGACCTCGGGCATATGGGCGAAGTCGTTGTCGGCGAGCACGATCTCGGCAACATTCCTTGCTGCCGCCGATCCTGATGCCATGGCCACCGAGCAGTCTGCCTCGCGCAGGGCCAGGACATCGTTCACGCCGTCGCCTGTCATTGCGACCGTGTGGCCATGCGACTCGAGGATGCGGACAATCGCGCGCTTCTGCTGCGGCGTCACGCGGCCGAAGATCTTCTTCGTGCGCACGGCATCGATGAGCTCCTCTTCATTCCTGATCGTGGAAGCATCGATATAGTGTCCGGCTTCCGGCACGCCAACGGCAGATGCAATGGCAGAGACTGTGCGCGGATCGTCGCCCGAGATCACGCGCACATCGACGCCTTCGCGACGGAAATAGGAGATCGTCTCTTGAGCTGTCGGCCTGATCTCATCGCGCAGCGCCACGAGGCCACAAGGCTCGAATGAGCCTTCGATCTTTCCTTCTTCGTCGAAGCCTCCACAGGAGCCGACGACGAGCACACGGGCAAGCGGGCCGAAGGTCGCCACATCACGGGAAAGCGCAGCATAGCGCTCCCCCATCACGAACTGGCCTGCGCCCAGAGCAAGAGAGCGTCCATCCTCGAGCACGCATCCCGAGTACTTGCGGGCGGACGAGAACGGGATGACACGTGAGACCGCACCCGCCCCTTCAGGCCAGCCTTCCGCGGCACGCAGAAGTGCAGTTGCCGTCTCGTTCGCATCGTCAGATGCGGCTCCTATGACGGCAAGCACCGCCTGGCGCACCTCGGACACGTCATGTCCGCCAAGCGGCAGGAGCCCCATGAGCTCCATCCTGCCTGAAGTGATGGTGCCGGTCTTGTCGAGACAGACCGTATCGACACGTGCAAGCGTCTCGACGCAGTAGCTCTGCTGCACGAGCACGTTCTTGGCGCCAAGCCTCGTCGTCGCGATAGCCAGGACCGTCGACGTCAGGAGCATGAGGCCCTGCGGAATCATCGAGACAAGCGCTGCCACGACAGAGAGGATGGCAGCATCCCACGTCATGCCTTCTGCAAAGACGCTCCTCAGGAAGAGGCCACCTCCGAGGAACGGCATGAGGATCGTCGAGAACTCGACGACCATCCGAAGCGAGTCCTGGATCTCGGACTTCGCCTGCTTCACATACTTCGCTTCTGCATTGATCTTGGCAGCATAGGACGCGGCGCCGACACGTGTGACTCTTGCCATGAGAGATCCGGAGTCGACGAAGCTGCCGGAGAGTATCTCATCTCCCGGTCCCTTGTGCACGGCATCGGATTCTCCCGTAAGCAGGCTCTCGTTCATGGAGACGGAGCCTCGGACAATCGTGGCATCTGCCGGCACCTGGTCACCATGCGCGAGGCAGATGATATCGTCCTGGACGATATCAGAGACAGAAACCTTCTGCTTCTCCCCGTCGCGGATGACAAGAGCATCCGTTGCCGTCAGAAGCGTCAGACGGTCGACCGTGAGCTTTGCGCGGATCTCCTGGACGATACCGATGAAGAGGTTCGCGAGCACGATCACCATGAAGAGCATGTTGCGGTACTGCCCGGTCAGGAATACAAGCAGCGCCAGCACGGCATTGACGCCGTTGAAGAGCGTGAAGGTGTGCTCGGCCACGATCTGGGGAATCGTTTTGGTCTTCACGTCAACATTGGCATTGACCAGGCCTCTTGCCCTGCGTTCCTCGACTTCGGCAGCGCTCAGCCCCTGAAGCTTCTGGTCTCTGGTGTCTTGAGACACGGATCCTCCTCGATATCGGCTTTTCGGGCATCCTATCATGCGTACCCAAAGCCAGCCCAATGGAGCATGCAGGCGCCCAAAGAACACCATGCCTCGACAAGGATATATACGTAAGCTTTTTACGGGGATGCAAGCCAGACATGAAAGCCATTGCAGGCTCCGCGAGTCTGCGACTTCAATTGCATGCATGAAGAAGACATCCGACTTGGAAATCCTCTTCATCCCCGATGAAGGCAGTCCTGCCATTTTGCCGTCAACTCGAGGACGCTGATCTCTGAAACATGAAAGGCGCCCTGGGCCAAGACGCAGGATGTGCCATTTAGCTCATAATGCCACAGATTCTCTGGCCAAGGAGCACGGCATCGGCAATCCAAACGATCTGGAAGTTGCGCTTGCCCATGAGCGGCATGGCAGGAAACGACACAGCTTCTCCTGAACGGCGGGGCAACGTTTATTGCCGTTTCAAGCTCACTTCGCTAGCCGCCAAGAGCTTTTGGCAAGATCGGTCCAAAGCTTCTCTGCATCATCTCGCCGAGCACAAAAGGCGCTGCAGCAATCCAGCTCCAAGCATTGCCATTGAACCAGCAAGACTGCCATGCAGATCGGTTTTCTGCATGGAAAACCATGAACTGCCTGCGGTTTCCAGAGCCCGTGAGACAGGGCGTTAAATCCCTAGGACACCAAACAAACGTTTCCTGGGAGACATATATGCTCAGACTAGACAGCCATCATTTCATGCTGGCTTATCTCTGCGTCCCTAGGCTGCAGAGTCGTACAGCAATCAGGCATTCCTTCTGCAGCACGCTCTTCGATAACCTCATGGATTCGCAAATCGAATTTGGCAGATCTTGTCGCAGCGGCCGGGCTGCTGACGCGAGCTGGTACCGGCAGCTGGCCGAGACGCTGGCCCACGACATGGTGGCCTGCGACGAGCAGGCCGCTGCCATCATCAGCGGCGAGTCCCCTGCCGTGTACGCCGCGAACATGAACTGCGGCACCTTCGATGTGGAGAGCGTCGCGAAGCTCGATACGAGCTACACGCTGGTCGATGCCGATACGTCTCGTACATGGTCCACCAGCAGCCGGACCTCATGCCGCAGGTGTCCGTGAAGCCGAGCAGGGCCGAGACATGGGCCCGTCGCAAGATCACGTCTGCCATGACGCAGGGCATCCTCCAGGGCGAGAGCGTGCCCGATGCCGCCAGGCGCATCCGTTCCGTCGTGGAGATGGACAGGCGCGCATCCCTGCGTGCCGCGAGGACGTCTATCACGGGCGCCGAGAACGCCGTGCGCATGGGCTCCTACAGGCGCGCCAGCGGCATGGGCATCGAGCTCCAGAAGCAATGGATGGCAACGCTGGACTCCCGGACGCGCGACAGCCACAGGGAGCTGGACGGCGAGAAGGCCGACATAGACGGCAGGTTCAGCAACGGCCTCAGCTATCCGGAAGACCCGACAGGGCCGGCATCCGAGGTGTGGAACTGCCGCTGCACGATGGTCGCGGCGCTTCCCGGCCACGACGTCTTCGGCGAGCGCAATACATCGAAGCTAGAGGCCAGCTACGAGGAATGGAAGGCAGGGCGAGACCCGAAGAAGCAGAAGCACAGCGCCAGGGGCGCTGGCATAGACCCCGGAGCGAAGGTCTACGGGGTCCTCGACGATAGGCAGGCAAAGGTTGTGGACGATGCGCTGCGAGGGGCGCCAGACACGGTGGCGCGGCTGTACAAGATGCATGAGCGCGATTTCAAGACTCCTGCGGTGCACGCTGGGTCAGATGCGTGGTACTCGCCATCAGATGACAGGGTGACCATCAACCCGGACAGCGAGTTCGACCCTAGCGGGAAGATGGAGCCAGGCAACACGTGGTTCCACGAGTTCGGGCACAACATCGACCATCTGGAGGCGCCGAGCGGCAATGCCCGGTCGACGCTGTCATTCGAATACGGAAACGGAGCGTTTCCGGCGAAGCTTCGCGAGGAGGCGAGGGAGTACTGCGTCAAAGCCAAGGGCGAGATGACGCAGTGGGCAGTGTCCGAGATAGACGGGAGCGAAGACGGAGAGGCATACCTGAGGGGGAGGCTTGCTGACAAGCTCAGAGGCATGGGGCTCATATCGGATGACGTCGTGAACGACTACAAATGGCACCGCATCGGAAAGGACGAGCTCAAGGCAAGCCTCAAAAAGCCTACGCTTACCGGCGCATACAAGTACGTGGCGGAGAGGCTCTCGGAACTCCCCGACAACGAGCGCGCTGACGTCTCCGACCTGCTTGGCGGCGCCACGAACATGCGATGCCGCGAGGGGTGGGCACTTCGGAAAGGGCTACTGGGACAAGGAGGGCAGGCATCTGTCCACGAAGGCTTTCGCCGAAATGAGCGCCGCCTCATTCACATCGCAGGAGTCTCTTGGTAAAAAAGGCAGATATTCCCGGAATCGTATGATATGTTCCTGAAGATGACGAGGGAGGCGGCGGGGATATGACGGACGAGGAACGGTTCAAGAAGGCATGCGACGAGTACGAGGCGAAATTCGGGTTGCCGATGGGCCACGACTTCTCGATGCCCGATGACGCCGCCGAGTGCGCCGCGATCATCGAGAGGTGCATCCGCGACGGCAGGGAGTACGACCCATATGCCGTGACAGGCGCACCCGAAGACGCGCTGTTCTGAGTCCGCGCACAAAGCGCCACCTACCTCAAGGCCCTCGCTCCGGCGGGGGCCTTTTCTTGTGCCGTGAGCCTCCAGGCACGCTTGGGCCAAGGAGGCGATGCAGCATGGCAGCATCGAAGGCGGCAGGCCTTACGGCATCCGACATGTCTGGCCTTGTCGAGGTCCAGCAGGACAACACCGAGGCGATACAGGATGCGATTTTCTACGGCATCATGGAGAGCGTGGAGAGGATAGGGCTCGTGGCCGAGGGCTACGCGAAGGCCAAGTGCCCGGTAGACACAGGCAGGCTCCGCAACAGCATCACGCACGTGCTCAAGGGCGGCATCTCCCCTGCCGTCTACATCGGCACGAACGTCGAGTACGGCAAGTACGTCGAGGAAGGCACCTCGAAGCACGATGCTCAGCCGTTCCTCAAGCCTGCCGCGACGGAGCACGGCAGCGAGTACAAGGCCATCTTGCAGGAATCCCTCGGCCATTAGCGGCTGTGAAGCGGGTGCGACCATCTTCCGTGACGGGGAACGCGCAAGGCATCGCGCATCCCATGGACCGGAGCGGCGAGGAAATGCCGCGGGACGGAGGGCCTACATGGCACTCACCCGGAAGATGCTCAAGGCAATGGGCAGAAGGCTGACGAGATTATCAAGGCGCATGCAGAGACCATGGACGCGCAAAGGAAGTCGGCGGTTAAACGACGCCTGACACGAAGCTTTCGTTTGATATGCAAAAGCGCCCTGCCTTCCGGCAGAGCGCTTCTTTCAGACAAGCCATGGTGCTCCCTGTGGGGCTCGAACCCACGACCTTTCGCTCCGGAGGCGAACGCTCTGATCCACTGAGCTAAGGGAGCATGCGTGCATGATTATAGCCGAAACATTAAATTTGGCGAGACGAACTTTCAAGACCCAGATACTCACATATACAGGAAATCTGGCTTTCATACATTTGTAGTAGGATTTTTCGCGATATGCCACGAAACGATGGGAGTTTCTCCGATGATAGCTGTCGTAAACCAGAGCGCCACCGAAGACCAGCTGGCGCATTTCATATCCTGGATCGAGAACCGCGGATTCAGGACGAATGTCTCCAAAGGCGAGAATGAGACGATTGTCGGCATCATCGGCGATACGGCGAAGATCGATCCGTTCCTCCTCGAGTCCATGGACATCATCGACCGCGTCCAGCGCGTCTCCGAGCCCTACAAGAAGGCAAACCGCAAGTTCCATCCACAGAATTCCGTGATCGACTGCGGCTTCGGCGTGAAGATCGGCGACGGCTCCTTCCAGGTCATGGCAGGCCCCAATGCGCTTGACGGACGCGACCTCGATGCCCTTGCCACACAGGCGAAGGCAGCAGGTGCCCGCCTTCTTATGGCAGGCACCTACAATGCGAAGACCTCGCCCTACTCCTTCAGCGGACTCAGGCCTGAGAGCCTTTCCGAGCTCTGCTCTGTCGCCCACGTCCATGAGATGCCCGCTGTGGCCGAAATCATGGACCCGCGCGATGTAGAGACCTTCGTCTCGTCTGGCGTCAACGTTATCCAGGTCGGTGCCCGCAGCATGCAGAACTTCCCGCTCCTCAAAGAACTTGGCCGCACGGATGTCCCCATCCTCATCAAGCGTGGCCTCGAGGCAACCGTCGACGAATGGCTCATGGCAGCAGAGTACGTGATGAGCGAAGGCAACGAGCAGGTCATCCTCTGCGAGCGCGGCATCCGCACCGCCGAGACCCGCTACCGTCATACCCTTGACATCTCCTCGATCATCGCCGTCCATGGCCTCTCGCACCTCCCGGTCATCTGCGACCCCTCGCGCGCCGCAGGCCTTGCCCGCTTCGTGCCGGGCCTTTCCCTCGCCGCCTGCGCGGCAGGGGCCGATGGCCTCACAATCGAGATCGATGACCAGCCGATGGAAGAGTCTCTGGCCGACGGCGGACGCGCGCTCACACCGGAGCAGTTCGCCCAGATGATGGAACGCATAGCCAAGCTCCGCGCGGCACTTGCCGAAGACAGGAGCTAGGCCGATGGAGAAGACATTTGTCCCAGGACGCGTCGGCATCATCTCCCTTGGCCTCATGGGCGGCTCGTTCGCAAAGGCCTTTGCTGCAGCCGGCGTTGAGGTCTATGGCCGGGACATCTCTGAGGACGTCCTCGAGATGGCAGAGATCGAGACCATCAAGGGCGAGCTCACAGATGAAATAGTTCCAACCTGCGAGCTTATCGTGCTTGCCGGATACCCGAAGGTCGCCATCTCCGAGCTCAAGAGAATCGCTCCCCTTGTCTCCCCCGGTGCCATTGTCATGGACACCGGTGGCGTCAAGAAGGTCATCTGCGATGCCTGCTTCCCGGTTGCAGAGAACCATCCCTTCACGTTCGTCGGCTGCCACCCGATGGCTGGCACCCAGTACTCAGGCTTCGCGCATGCCCGCGCAAACATGTTCCATGGGGCACCGCTCGTAATCGTGCCGCCGAAGATGGACGACTTCGAGAGGCTTGACCTCCTCGAGCGCATGAAGCAGCTCCTGGCCCCTCTAGGCTTTGCCACCTTCACGCTGACGACAGCAGAGCGCCACGACGAGATCATCGCCTTCACCTCGCAGCTTGCCCATGTCGTATCGAATGCCTACGTGAAGAGCCCTGAGGCAAAGGTGCACAAGGGCTTCTCTGCAGGCTCCTACAAGGATCTCACGCGCGTGGCAAGGCTCAACCCTGACATGTGGACAGAGCTCTTCCTCGAGGATGCGGACAACCTCTCCCGTGAGATCGGCTGCCTCATTGGACACCTGCAGGAATACAAGGATGCAATCGATGCACGCGACAGCAGGCATCTGAGAGAGCTTCTCGCTGACGGCGACCGCCGCAAGCGCGAGATCGAAGGAAGGTAGCATGGCTGAGCATACGATAGAGGTCCCCACTCCCACGAAGCGCTATCTCTGCCATGTGGGTGCGGGCATCCTCTCCGAAGTGGGCACCTATGCAAGGAAGGCTGCTGGCGGCAATTGCGCCTGCATCGTGAGCGACTCGCATGTCGCCCCGCTCTATGCAGACAAGGCAGCATCCTCGCTCGAGAAGGCAGGCTACCGCGTCGCGAGAAGCGTCTTTCCTGCAGGAGAGGAGCACAAGCGCCTCTCGACGCTCGAACGCATCCTCGAAGACATGGCCGATGCCTCGCTTACGCGTGACGATATCGTCGTCGCTGTCGGCGGCGGCGTCACAGGAGACATGGGCGGCCTCGCCGCTGCCCTCTACCAGCGCGGCATCGAGGTCGTGCAGGTGCCTACCTCGCTTCTTGCAATGGTCGACTCCTCTGTCGGAGGAAAGACAGCTGTCGACCTACCCGAAGGCAAGAACCTCGTCGGCGCCTTCTGGCAGCCTGCTTCCGTTGTCGCCGATGTCGACTGCTTCAAGACGATCTCTCACGACCTCTTCCGCGATTCCTGCGGCGAGGTCATAAAGCATGCCGTCCTTTCCGGCCCCGATCTCTTCAGCCGCCTCGAGAAGACGCCGCTAACGACGCCTTGTCTCTCGGAAGGCGAGCTTGCAGACGTCGTTGCCAGAAACATCGAGATCAAGCGCGATGTCGTGGCGACCGACGAGAAGGAGCACGGCAGGCGCCAGGTACTCAACCTGGGACATACGATCGGACATGCCATCGAGGCTGCTTCCGACTTCGAGCTCGGCCATGGCACGTGCGTAGCGATAGGGCTGTGCTGCATGGCATGGGCAGCCGAGAAGAAGGGCTGGTGCGACGAAGCCACAGCGACACGCATCGAGCGTCTTGTCGAGGCCCATGGCATGCCCACCGACACCTCCCTTCCCCATGACACGATCCTCTTGTTTGCCGCACATGACAAGAAGCGCCATGCCTCGTCCGTGAATATCGCTGTGCCTGAGGCCATAGGCAAGGTCTCGCTCAGGACCGTATCGCTCGATGAGCTGAGAGAGCTCATCGACCTTGGCTGCGGAAGGAGCGTCTAGCTTATGGATATGACCGTCTTCCCCCATGAGCTTGGCGGCACGGTCGAGGCCATCGCCTCGAAGTCCGTGGCACACCGTGCCCTCATCCTCGCTGCCCTCTGTCCGAGCCCGTCCGATATCGTCTGCAATGCGACGTCGAAGGATATCGATGCGACAGCGCGCGTGCTCACGGCCCTTGGTGCCAAGGTCATGCGCACCGAGGCAGGCTTCCATGTGGAGCCGCTCCAGGGGACCTCTGCTACAGACAATATCCGTCAGGGCAGGAAGAATGCCGTGCTGGACTGCGGAGAATCGGGCTCGACCCTGCGCTTCATGCTGCCCGTCGTCGCTGCCTTGGGATCGGGTGCGAGCTTCACAGGACAGGGACGCCTCGCTGAGCGTCCGCTCTCGCCTCTCTACGAGCTCCTCGCCGCTGGCGGCTGCACGCTCTCTCCTCAGGGGACGTTCCCTCTGACCCTTTCGGGCAAGCTCAAGGAGCGCTCGTTCCGCATTCCGGGCGACGTCTCGTCGCAGTTCGTCTCAGGGCTCCTTCTGGCCTCGCCTCTCATGGCGGGACCGGTGCGCATCCTCGTAGAGGAGCCGGTCGAATCGCGTCCCTACATCAATCTCACGATCGATACGATGCAGCGCTTCGGCATCGATGTGATGAGCGCGCCTGAGACGGCAGAGGATGGGACGAGGTGCCTCGCGATCATGGCATCGCCGGCATCGACCCCTCCGACCTCACCAGGCACCTTCGTCGTCGAAGGCGACTGGTCGAATGCCGCCTTCTGGCTCTGCGCAGGAGCACTGAGCGAACACCCTGTCTCCATCACCGGCATGGATCTCGCAAGCGTCCAGGGAGACCGCAGCATACTGGGCGCGCTTGCCCTCTTCGGTGCCCGGATCTCCCGCAAGGATTCCCGCGTCACGATCGTGCATGACAGGCTCGATGCCATCTCGATCGACGTGCATGACATACCGGACCTTGTGCCGGCACTTGCTGCCGTTGCCTGCTACGCGAAAGGAACGACGCACCTGACGAATGCAGGGAGGCTCCGCCTCAAGGAGTCCGATCGTCTCGAGACGTGTGCCGCCGCGCTCGACGCAATGGGTGCCCAGGTCACGATCGAGGACGACTCCCTGGCAATCGAAGGCACGGGGTCGCTTTCAGGCGGCACCGTCGATGCAGCAAACGATCACCGCATCGCAATGGCGGCAGCCATTGCTGCCACGAAGGCAGACGGTCCGACCAAGATCGTCGGTGCCGAATGCGTCCAGAAATCATATCCTGCCTTCTTCGAGGACCTCTCCTCGCTCGGCGGGGTTGTCAGGAAGGAGTCCTAGATGCCATCGACCATGGGAGAGACGCTTACGGTCTCCGTCTTCGGCCAGTCCCATTCCGAAGCCATCGGCTGCGTGATCTCCGGCCTTCCTTCCGGCATCAAGATCGACATGGACGCCGTGAAGGAGTTCATGGGAAGACGTGCTCCTGGACAGGGCGCCTGGACGACGCCCCGCAAGGAAGCAGACCTGCCCGAGATCGTCTCCGGCCTCGATGCAGAAGGCCTCACCTGCGGGACCCCTCTTGCCTGCATCATCAGGAACACGAATACCCGCTCCCAGGACTACAAGAACATCGCCCGGGTTCCGCGTCCGGGCCATTCCGATTTCTGTGCCTGGACGAAGTGGGGCTCTGCCCACGATATCAGGGGCGGCGGCCATTTCTCGGGCAGGCTCACAGCCCCTCTCTGCTTTGCCGGCGCCATCGCGCTCCAGATCCTTTCGGAGCAGGGCATATCCATTGCAGCGCATCTCTCGCGCATAGGAGATGCGGCCGATGCGCGCTTTGCTGCCTTCGAGAACACCCCTGAGTCCCGAGAGCTCCTGGCCCAGCAGATAGCCACGATACAGAGGCATGAGACGACACTTTCCGTGATCGATGCCGGTGCATCCGAAGCGATGCTTGGAGAGATTGACAAGGCAAGACGCGCCAAGGATTCCGTCGGCGGCGAGATCGAATGCGTCGCCACCGGCCTTCCTGCAGGCATCGGCTCGCCCATGTTCGACGGTATGGAGAACATCCTGGCACGCAATATCTTCGGCATTCCCGGCGTCAAGGGCATCGAGTTCGGCCGCGGCTTCGAGATGGCACATATGCATGGCTCCGAGAACAACGATTCCTTCATGGTCGAGGATGGCGCATGCGTGCCGGCCACGAACAATGCCGGCGGCATCCTGGGCGGCATCACGACCGGAGCACCGCTCCTCTTCAGGATTGCCATGAAGCCGACCTCGAGCATCTCGCGTCCGCAGCAATCCGTCGACCTTGCCCATATGGAGCCTGCCGAGCTCGAGGTCCATGGCCGCCACGACCCCTGCATCGTCACGCGTGCCGTGCCGGTCGTCGAGGCAGTCACAGCGCTGTCTCTCCTCGATGCCTGGCTCAGCTACCCTGCCGATACCCTCTTCCAGAAGAAGTGAGGACGTCCGTGAGAGAACTTTCCGAAATCCGCGCCGATCTCGACCGCATCGATACCAGCATTCTCGGCCTCTTCCAGGAACGCATGGCGTGTGCCGACGAAGTGGCTGCCTACAAGAGCGCCCACAACCTGCCGATCCTCGACAAGACCCGTGAGCGCCAGAAGCTCGCAGCCGTCGCCGAAGCCGTGCCTGCCCAGTACCGCAACTATGCACAGGTACTCATGGGCCTTCTCATGGAGGCAGCACGCGCTCAGGAATATGACGACCTCGGTGTCATGAGCAATGTCGGCACCCGCATCTATGATGCCATCCAGCATGAGCCGAAGCTCTTCCCGCAGACCGCCTATGTAGCCTGCCAGGGCGTCGAGGGCGCCTATTCGCAGATAGCGGCAGACCGCATCTTCAAGCACCCGACAATCTCGTACTTCGACTCCTTCGACGCAGTCTTCCGTGCCGTCGAGGAGGGCTTCTGCCAGTACGGCGTGCTTCCCGTCGAGAACTCGACCGCCGGCACCGTGAATGCGGTCTACGACCTGATGATGCAGCACAACTTCTCGATCGTACGCTCGACACGCATCAAGATCGATCACAACGTGCTCGCAAAGCATGGCACCGAGCTCTCGGACATCCGGGATATCTATAGCCATGAACAGGCAATCCGCCAGTCAAGGCAGTTCCTCTCGGCGCATCCTGAGATGAAGGTGCACGTCGTCGAGAACACGGCAATGGCAGCAAAGATGGTCGCAGAGAGCGGCCGCACCGATGTCGCTGCCCTTTCGAGCCGTGCCTGCGCCGAGCTCTATGGCCTCGATATCCTCGCCCGTTCCGTCCAGGACACCGGCAACAACTTCACGCGCTTTGCCTGCATCGCAAAGGACCTCACGATCTACCCGGGAGCCGACCGCTCCTCCCTCATGCTGATCGTGAACCACGAGCCGGGAGCCCTCTACAAGGTGCTCTCCCGCTTCTATGCCCTCGATATCAACCTCGTGAAGCTCGAGAGCCGCCCGCTTCCGAACCGCGACTTCGAGTTCATGTTCTACTTCGATATCGAATGCCCTGTCGAAGCCCCCGAATTTGCGACCCTCATCGATTCGCTCGGCGACATCTGCAAGGAATACCGCTACCTCGGCAGCTACCGCGAGATCGTTTAGGAGTTCCATGGATACAAATGCCCACCGCTTCGGCCTTCTTGGCAGGAAGCTCGGCCATAGCTACTCGGCCCTCATCCACAAGGAGCTGGGAAGCGCACCGTACGATCTGATCGAGCTCGAGCCCGAAGAGGTAGAGCCATTCGTGCGCGAGGGCTCCTGGCAGGGCCTGAACGTCACGATTCCCTACAAGAGGGATGCTGCACGTCTGGCAGATGTGCGCTCAGAGCGCGTAGAGCGCCTCGGCGTCTCGAACACGCTCGTGAAGCGCGCCGATGGCTCGATCTTCGCAGAGAACACGGATGTCCTGGGCTTTGCGTATCTCCTCGAGCGCTTCTCGAGAGAGGAGCTGGGGGCAGCATCTGCCAAGGGCGCGCTCTCCGGCAAGCCTGTGCTCGTGCTCGGAAGCGGCGGCGCCAGCCAGGCTGTGCAGGCAGCTCTCAGAGATGCCGAAGCCGAAGTCTCTGTCATCTCCCGCAAGGGAGACGACACCTACGAGACGCTTCTCGAGCGCCACGCCGATGCCTCCCTCATCGTCAATACCACGCCTGTCGGCATGTATCCTTCCTGCCCTGCAACGCCAGTGGATGAGGAGACGCTAGCGAAGCTGTCCCGCCTCGAAGGCGTCCTCGATGTGGTCTACAACCCCAGGCGTACCGGCATCTGCCTTGCTGCAGAGAAGCTCGGGCTCCCGTCTGCTTCAGGCCTTTCCATGCTTGTCGCCCAGGCCTGCTTTGCAAGTGAGCTCTTCCAGGGCAAGGATATCCCCGAGGAGGCCATTGCGAAGATCGAGCAGGACATCCTGGCCACGACAGACAATCTTGTCCTCATCGGCATGCCAGGATCTGGCAAGACGACGACCGGCAAGCACCTGGCGCACGTGCTCCACCGCCCCTTCATCGATATGGACGATGCCTACCAGATGGAATATGGCAGATCTGCCGCAGAAGCGATCACGGAAGACGGCGAGAAGGCCTTCCGACAGCAGGAGAGCGCCCTTCTTGCAAAGACTGCCTCGCGTTCGGGCCTTGTGATCTCCTGTGGCGGAGGCGTCGTCACGGTTCCTCAGAACTACCCGCTCCTCCACCAGAACTCCTTCATCATCATGCTCGACCGTCCCATCGAGACGCTCGAGACGAAGGGACGCCCGCTCTCCCAGAGCAAAGGCTTGGAGAAGCTCGCCGAGGAACGCCTGCCGCTCTACCGTACCTGGGCAGACCTCGTGCTTCCCTGCACCGGGACGCCGAAGGGCGATGCGGCGGCAATCATTGCGCGCCTGGGGCTGTAGGTCCGAACGAAAGCTGGATGATTCATGCCGTTTGCAGACCCCTCGGCCCGTCCGCCGCTGGCCTCTTCCCTTGGGGCGTCGAACTCCATAGACTGAGAACGGCAAACTACTTGTTTCTAATTACGAAGGCGCTTCATGGATGAACGAAATACGGCCGAACTTGTGCTTTCTGCAGTAGGCGGAAAGCAGAACGTGCTTGAGAACACGATATGCATGACAAGGCTGAGGATTAAGGTGGAGAACCCCGATCTCATCGACCGGGAGAAGCTGACGTCCATCGCAAGCGTTCTCGGCATGACCAAGAGAGGCTCGAATGGCATCGAGGTCGTGTTCGGCCCGAATGTGATCGACGATATCTACCAGTCGTTCCAGCAGCTCTGCGATATCTCGCAGGATATGGAGCCTGAGAGCCAGCCTGCAAAGGCAGCGCCGGCCGTGACGCCCGAGCGCAGGCGTTCCTACAGCATCCAGGTCAAGGCCAACTCCGAGCGCTCCCGCTCAGACATGGAATCCGAAGATCTCGACATGCTTCGCTCGATGTTCCCGGAAAGCTCCGCTCCCAAGAGCGTTCCCCAGAAGGAAGTGCCGAACATCACGCGTGGCCCGAAGCTTGCTCCCTCTGCTCATGCTGATGCAGAGCAGTCAGCTGCTGGGAAGGATGCTCCCCGCAAGCGCCGCCTTCTTGTCATCAACGGCCCGAACATCAACATGCTCGGCATCCGCGAGCCGGAGCTCTATGGCACCGAGGACTTCGGGGCGCTTCTCGTCCTCTGCCAGAAGACCGCGAAGGAGGCAGGCTTTGATGACTGCTTCTGCTTCCAGTCGAACCACGAGGGAGACATCGTCGATGAGATCCAGGATGCCTGGCAGGTATTCGACGGCCTTGTGATCAATCCGGGCGCCTATACGCACACGTCTGTCGCAATCCTCGACGCCATCAAGGCCATCCAGATTCCGACCATCGAGGTCCACATCTCGAAGGTGAACGAGCGCGAATCCTTCCGCCAGATCTCCTATGTGCGCGAGGCAGCGTTCGAGACCATCATGGGCATGGGCATCCAGGGCTACCGCAAGGCCATCCTCGATATGCGCGACTACCTCGACAGGCAGGAGCAGGAAGCCTAGCTGTCATCTGCAGAGCACAAGTTCAGAAAAGCCGCCTTCTGGGCGGCTTTCTTTATTGGCAGCACATCTTCATGGCTCCTGCCAGCATGCACTGCGTGCATGCTGATTTGCTGAGCCTCTCATCTGAAGCCTGTCCCATGAGGCAGAGGCTTGTCTCGAAGAGAACATCCAGCCAGATCGTCTCGGAGGGACAGCCCATGAGCAAGGAACGGCTTGCAGCATTCGCTGATGCCATCCTCGCTCTCATCATGACCATGCTCGTGCTTGCTCTCGATGCACCGGAAGAGCCCACGCCCGAGGGCTTCTGGAACCTCCGCATGAGCTGTTTCTCCTATGTCCTTTCCTTCTTCTGGCTGGGCTCGCTCTGGACGGGATTCAACGAGGTTTGGGACACGTCCGGGCGCATAGACAGCGCGTGTCATGTGGACGCTCGTGCTGCTTTTCTTCGCCTCTCTCATCCCCTACACGACCGACCTCGTCAGCAGGCATTTCGGCAATCGCATCATGCAGTGCGCCTATGGCCTTGTGGTCCTTGCTGTGGCCGGTGCAAACTGGATGCTCCATCGGACCCTCGAGAAGCCGAATGCCGATGTCGAGGTCCTCCTCGCTTCTTTCCGCAGCTACCGCCATCTTCTCGGCCCCGACATCGCAATCAAGCCTGTCGCCCTGACTGCATCTGCAGGCACCTGGCCGCCTGCCGTGATGTGCGGCATGCTTGCCGCTGCAGCCTGTTTCTTCTTCATGCGCCGGACGGCGATCGGGACAGCCTGAGCTATGGATCTAGGCCCTACCGGTAGCTGATGCGGAAGCAGCCCATATCGGTGACAAGCGTATCCACATGGATATCGTGGACACCGCGCGGCAGAGGATTCGAGCTCACCTGCATGGAGCGGGCAAGGCCAAGCTTCTCCCCCATATAGAAAGCAAGGAAGCGGTCGTAGTAGCCTGCCCCATAGCCGATGCGGTAGCCTTCTCCGTCAAAGACAAGGCCCGGCACAAGGCAGACGGACCCCTTGCACATGGCAGGCTTGACAAGACGCTCTTCATCTGGCACGGGCTCCAGGATTCCGAGAGTTCCTGGCACGAGCTCTTCGAGAGACCCGATCTCGAAGAATTCCATCTTCCTGCCTGGCAGGCACTTCGGCACGGCAACCCGTTTCCCTGCAGCAAGCGCATCTTCGATGATACGGTGCGTATCGATCTCGTCTGCAAACGAGACATAGGAAAGGACGAGCCCGGCCGCCTCATACTCGGGCAGCGCCTCCACTGCCTCGCGGATGAGGTCGTCGGCATTCCTGCGCACGACCGAGGAAGTGGCACGCCGCATGATCAGATACTGCTGGCGGATGGCGGTCTTGTCTGCATCGAAGCCACATGAACTGGGCATGCAACCGTCTCCTCCCGATCGTGGTTCCGGAACGCAGGCAATTCCGGCACCTTCTCTTCCTGCCTTCGGCAAAGCCGTCGCGAACGTCTGCTACCATTGTAGTACGTGCGTAAATTCCGTTGGATAGGCATATCCAACCGTAACACAAGCTTGAACGAGGAGATGCCATTATGCCAAACGAAGGCAGCTACGAAGCGGCGCTTGAGCGCTCCAACAAGATCCAGGCGGACATCGAGTCCGGCAAGACCGAAGGCTATACCATGCTCACGGGCGACCGTCCGACCGGACGTCTGCACCTCGGCCACTATTTCGGCACGATCCGCGAGCGTGTGCGCCTGCAGGACCTCGGCGTCAAGACGAACATCGTGATTGCCGACTACCAGGTCATCACCGACCGCGACACGACCGAGCATATCCGCGACAATGTATACAACATGGTCATGGACTATCTCGCCTGCGGCATCGACCCCGAAAAGACCATGATCTTCACCCACTCGGCGGTCCCTGCCGAGAACCAGCTCATGCTGCCCTTCCTCTCGCTTGTCTCCAAGTCGGAGCTCGAGCGCAACCCGACCGTCAAGGCCGAGCAGGAGGCATCGGGCCATACGCTCACCGGCCTCCTTCTGACCTACCCGGTCCACCAGGCCTGCGACATCCTCTTCTGCAAGGGCAACATCGTGCCCGTGGGCCGCGACCAGCTGCCGCACATCGAGATCACGGACAAGATCGGCCGCCGCTTCAACGAGCGCTTCAACGCGAAGGTCTTCCCGGAGGTAGCAGGACTTCTCACCTCGACGCCGCTTCTTCCCGGCCTTGATGGCCGCAAGATGAGCAAGTCCTACGGCAACGCTATCTCTCTGTGCATGACCGAAGAGGAGACAGCGAAGCTCATCAAGAAGTCGAAGACAGACTCCGAGCGAAACATCACGTTCGATCCCGAGAACAGGCCGGGCGTCTCGGCGCTCCTGACGACGGCAGGCATCTGCACGGGCCGCGACCCCAAGGAGATTGCAGACGAGATCGGCATGGGCGGTGCAGGCCAGCTCAAGCGCTACACGACCGAGGCTGTGAACACCTACTTCGCCCCGATCCGCGAGAGGCGCCACAAGTACGAGAATGACCTCCCCTACATCCAGGATGTGCTGCATGAGGGGAACCGCAAGGCACAGGAAGTGGCCGACAAGACCTTGGAAGAGGTCCGCGAGGCTATGGGCATGATGTACTAGCGCCTGAAGGAAAGATAGATATTCAAGACGAAGCGGAGCCTCTGCAGCCTGCAGGGGCTCCGCTTCCTGTCAATGCTCTCTGAGACGTGCAGGATTACTCGGGGTCCTTGAGCGTTGCATACATGACGGCCTTGATCGTATGCATGCGGTTCTCTGCCTCGTCGAAGACGCGCGAGCGCGGGCCCTCGAAGACGTCATTTGTGACCTCAAGCTCGGGCAGGCCATACTTCTCGAAGATCTTCTCTCCGATCGTGGTCTTCCGGTCATGGAAGCTCGGCAGGCAGTGCATGAAGATCGCATCGGGGGCTGCGACCTCGAACATCTTCTCGTTCACCTGGTAGGGACGCATGAGCTCGATCCTCTTGCCCCAGAGCTCGTCGGGCTCGCCCATGGAGACCCAGATGTCCGTATAGATGACAGAAGCATCCTTTGCACCTTCAGCGACATCGGACGTGAAGGCGAGATGAGCGCCTGTCTCGGCGGCAATCTTCTCGCAGGTGGCAACAAGGCCCTTTTCCGGCATATTCTCCTTCGGTCCGCAGGCACAGAAGTCGATGCCGAGCTTTGCGCAGACGACCATGAGGGAGTTGGCGACGTTGTTCCTGGCATCGCCCATGAACGTGAGCTTGCGTCCGTGCAGGTCGCGTCCGAACTCCTCACGCATCGTGAGGATGTCTGCAATCATCTGCGTCGGGTGGAACTCGGTCGTGAGGCCATTCCAGACAGGGACGCCCGCATACTTGGCGAGGGTCTCGACGCGCTCCTGCGCGAATCCGCGGTACTCGATACCGTCAAACATGCGGCCCAAGACCCGGGCCGTATCCTCGATGGACTCCTTCTTGCCCATCTGCGAGGAGCCGGGATCGAGATAGGTGACGTTCATGCCGAGATCGTGGCCGCCGACCTCGAACGAGCAGCGTGTGCGCGTCGATGTCTTCTCGAAGAGGAGCACGATGTTCTTGCCCTCGAGGTAGCGGTGCGGCTCCCCTGCATGCTTCTTGCGCTTGAGCTCTGCCGAGAGATCGAGGAGATACTCGATCTCTTCAGGAGTGAAATCGAGAAGCTTCAGAAAGCTCCTGCCGCTGAGGTTCACGCTCATGTATTTGCCTCCGACTCATCATATGGCCTGCAGTGTGGATTAAGCGTAGCGCATGCAGACGTCGAACATGTTTCGGGCACACGATATCGGCGTAACCATCAGGCTTTACATTCAGCTGAGATGCCAGCTGCTAGAATATATCTGCTACCTCTTTTACCTATCTCTGCCCCTTCGAAAGGAAGGCAAGATCATGGATACAGCAGATGCAGGCAACGCTGCCAATCTGGACGCCGCGACGAAGACCGTGCCCGACGCTGCACCTGAAACGGATTCCGTCAGCACCGATCTCGAGCACCGCGCTGCCAAGTTCGCCGACAACGAGACCGAGATCGACGGCGAAGGCAAGCGCAAGCGCGACTACTCCTACACCCAGAACCGCGAGGTGAGCTGGCTGCGCTTCGACAACCGCGTCCTCGATGAGGCCTTCGACCCGTCCGTGCCGCTCTTCGAGCGCTTCAAGTTCGTCTCGATCTTCTCCTCGAACCTCGACGAGTGGTTCATGATCCGTGTCGGCGGCTTGACGGACCTCTCGGCCTTGAAGAAGCAGCCATCCGACAACAAGAGCAACATGACGCCCTCCGAGCAGCTGGCCACGCTGCTCTCGCTTCTGCCCGAGTATCTCGAGAAGCATGACCGTGCCTTCGAGGAGCTCGAGGAGGCGCTGGCAGCCCATGGCCTCATCCATGTGTCTGCCCAGGACCTGACCGACGCCGATATGGTGTCTCTTCACAAGAGCTTCGAGACGCAGGTCGCCCCTGTCATCTCGCCTCTGGTCATAGATCCGAGGCACCCGTTCCCGAACCTCAGGAACGGCGTCCTCTACGTCCTCACCTCGCTTGACGGCCCGGAGGAGTCCGGCGTCCTCGGCATGATCGAGGTGCCGCCTTCGCTCGACCGCATCGTGATGCTTCCGGGCGATGACCGCCATATGCGCTATGTCCTGCTCGAGGACCTCATCATCCAGGAGCTCGGCAGCTGCTTCGGCTCCTATGTGCCGGCGGGCACCGCCACGATCCGCGTCACCAGGAACGCCGACATCGATCCTGACGGCGAGGGCGTCGAGGAAGAGGAGGACTACCGCCTCCACATGAAGAAGGTGCTGAAGAAGCGCATGCGCCTTCAGCCGATCCGCCTCGAAGTCGAGGGCACGCTCTCCAAGAACCATGAGAAGCTCATCCGCAAGGAGCTTGGCCTCACACCCGAGCGCGTCTTCCATGTGCGCTCCTCGCTCGACCAGGGCTACATCTTCGCGCTCGAGGACATGATCCCGAAGTCCGAGCGTGCACAGCTCCTCTACAGCCCGTTCGAGCCGCAGCTGTCGCCGATGGTGAAGAAGGGCGTCCCGATGAGGGAGCAGATCGAGGACCACGACGTCCTGCTCTTCTATCCGTATGAGTCGATGGATCCGCTTCTCGACCTTCTGCGCGAGGCATCGACCGATGACTCCTGCATCACGATCAAGATCACGCTCTACCGTGTCGCGAAGCACTCCCGCCTCTGCGAGAGCCTCATCGCTGCTGCCGAGAATGGAAAGGATGTCACGGTCTTGATGGAGCTCCGTGCCCGCTTCGACGAGGCGAACAACATCGCCTGGGCAGAGCGCCTCGAAGATGCCGGCTGCACCGTCATCTATGGCCAGGAGGGCTACAAGGTCCATTCGAAGATCTGCCAGATCACCTACCACGACGGCGGCAAGTTCACGCGCATCACGTGCCTTGGCACCGGCAACTTCAATGAGAAGACCGCACGTCTCTACTCCGACTTCATGCTCATGACGGCACATCCGGGCATCGGCGAGGACGGCAACGCCTTCTTCAGGAACCTCTCGCTCGGAAACCTTGCCGGCCGCTACAAGTATCTTCGTGTCGCCCCGATCGGGCTCAAGCCCCAGATCATGGGCGGCCTCGACCGCGAGATTGCACGTGCCCGCGCAGGCGAGCCTGCCCAGGCCTTCCTCAAGATGAACTCGCTCACCGACCGTGACGTGATCGACAAGATCTCCGAGGCCTGCGAGGCAGGCGTCCATGTCATCCTGATCGTCCGCGGCATCTGCTGCATCAAGGCAAACGTGCCCGGCAAGACCGATGGCCTCATCGTCCACCAGATCGTCGGCCGCTTCCTCGAGCATGCCCGTGTCTACGCCTTCGGCGCCAAGATCGACACGGTCTACCTCTCGAGTGCCGACATGATGACAAGAAACACGGAGCGCCGCGTCGAGATTGCCTATCCGGTGAAGGACCCTGTCTGCCGCCAGCTTGTGATCAAGTACATGAACCTGCAGCTTGCCGACAATGTGAAGGCACGCCAACTAACCGTGGATGGCACCTGGGAGCCGATTCCGAGGGCAGAGGGCGAAGCTGCCATCAACAGTCAGGATGAGCTCATGAAGCTTGCCTGGAGACGTTCGCATCCCGGCCTCGAATCCACGCCGGTACCTGAGATTCCGACCCTGCTCGAGCCGTTCGTGTCTGATGCAGACGCAAAGCTCGCTGCCGAAGAAGAGGCGCGCGAGGAGGCAGAGGCAGCAGCACCTGCACCCGCTCCGAAGCATGCTGCTCCTGCACCTGCTCCTGCAGCGGCACCCGAGCCTATCCCCACACCTGCACCGGAACCTGCACCGAAGGCCGCAGCTCCTGCAGCGGCACCAGCGGCTGCACCCAAGCCCGCTCCAGCGCCTGCAGCGGCACCTGCACCGAAGCCAGCGCCGCGCCCCTACCAGGCTCCTACGCCTCAGCCTTCGCGCCTTGCCCGTGCAGGGCACCTCTTCGGCGAGGCCTTCAGGACCCTCTTTGGGGGTGACCGCTAGCACATGGCAGAAGCAGCATCGAAGACCATACAGCTCAAGATCGACCGGCTCACCTATGGACCGGACGCCATAGCCAGAGACGAAGATGGCCGTGCCATCTTCGTCCAGGGCGCCATTCCCGGCGATACCGTCGAAGCAGAAATCTATGAAGAAGGGCAGCGCTTCGCGAAGGCGAAGACGGTCCGTATCCTTGAGGCATCGCTTGACCGTGTGAAGGCACCCTGCCCCTTTGTCGGCATCTGCGGCGGCTGCCCCTGGGGCAATATCAGGTACGAGGCCCAGCTCGAGGCCAAAAGGGCTCATGTCGTGGATGCGCTTGCCCGCATCGGGCACATCCCCCAGGACCGAGCAGAGAAGCTTGTCCTTCCCTGCGCCGCGCCAGGAGATCCTTGGGGCTACCGCAACAAGGTCGAGCTTGCCTTTGCCCGTCAGGGCAAGCGCACCATCGTCGGCATGCATGCTCTCGATGGCTCTGTCATCAAGGTCCCGACCTGTCCGCTTCTCCAGAAAGGCTCAGAGAAGCTCGTGAAGGCAGTATCTGGCTCCGTGACCTATCTTGCGAACTTCCACGGACTCACGTTCGACCGCATCGGCATCCGCACCTCCGCCCGCACGCATGCAACGGAGGTCGCCCTCTGGACGCCTCCTTCCGCCTTCCCGCGCGCTGCCGCCGCAAAGGTCATCACCGAAGGCGCCAAGGTCACCTCGCTCGTGCGAGTCATGTCCAAGGGACCGCAGAAGGCACGGAAGATTGCAGGTGTCGAGTGCCTGGCAGGAGATGGCTTCTGGTCTGAGCGCCTTGTCCACAACACAATGCGCATCTCGGCCCCTTCCTTCTTCCAGGTCAACACGAAGGGCGCAGAGACGCTCGTGCGCACAGTCCTCGACTGGCTCGAGCCTGACGAGGACGATGAGGCGATGGACCTCTACTGCGGCGCCGGCACGTTCACATTGCCGCTTGCCGAGCGCACCTCCTTCGTCTCTGCCGTGGAATCCTATGGCCCGGCCGTCCGCGACCTCAGCCGCAACCTCAAGGATGCCCGTCTCGAGAATGTCGATGCAATCGGCGGCGATGCAGGACGCGAGTTTCCTGATACCGACGCTGACATCATCGTCGTCGACCCGCCGCGTGCAGGACTTGCCGCAGATGTCGTGCACCAGCTCTCCGAGCAGCCGGCACGTGCCATCGCCTATGTCTCATGCGATCCGGCAACGCTTGCCCGCGATATCGCCCGCTTCGAGGAGGAAGGCACGTTCGAGGTCAAGAAGATGCAGCCCGTCGATCTCTTCCCCCAGAGCTTCCACGTCGAGACCGTGACATTGCTCAAGCGCGTGCGTCCTGCCCAGCGATAGATCGTCATCCACAGCAGCAGCCTTTCTCTCTGAGCCTTCGGTCCTTTCCGGGGGCTCAGAGAGACGTTTTCGGCAGAAGATGGACTGCATTGACCACCGACTGCCAAAAAGGTTTGCAAGACACTGGCGTTTCTGGGCAAGAAAGTGTACAAAAGGTACGTGCCTGAGCGAGGGGCTCGGGCCACCTTATGTCAGAACAAGTGAGAGGATGACATCATGAAGGCATCTGTCAGCGAAGAGTGCATCGGCTGCGGTCTCTGCGAGAGCACCTGCCCCGAGGTTTTCGCAATCGGCGACGAGGGCACCGCTGAGGCTATCGTCGACGAGGTCCCCGAGGAGAACGAGGACTCCGCACAGGAGGCAGCAGACAACTGCCCCGTCGGCGCAATTACCGTCGAGTAGCATATGCCATA